>Ga0182007_10000025_pt1 | contig 172058 bp, 156 predicted proteins | sample Sormic07211113_1_FD_123023 | JGI IMG/M metagenome (GOLD analysis project Ga0182007, IMG submission 123023) | Rhizosphere microbial communities from Sorghum bicolor, Mead, Nebraska, USA - 072115-113_1 MetaG | ecosystem: Host-associated > Plants > Roots > Rhizosphere | place: USA: Nebraska...
GCTGGACACGCACACCTTCCACGACGCGCTGAAGAACGCGATGCGCGAAGCACCCGACGTGATCCTGATCGGCGAGATCCTGGATGCGGAGACGATGGAGGCGGCGATCGCCTTCGCCGAAACCGGGCACCTGTGCCTGGCCACCCTGCACTCCAACAACGCCGACCAGACCATCGAGCGCATCCTCAACTTCTTCCCCGAGAGCGCGCACCGCAACGTGCTGATGAACCTCTCGCTGAACCTGCGCGCGGTGGTGTCCCAGCGCCTGGTCAAAGGCAAGGACGGGCGTCGCCTGCCGGCCACCGAGGTGTTGATCAACACGCCGATGATCCGCGACCTGCTGCGCCGCGGCCAGGTGCACGAGATCAAGGCGGCGATGGAAGCCTCGCTGGAGGAAGGCATGGAGAGCTTCGACCAGTGCCTGTTCCGGATGGCCAAGAACGGCATCATCGAGCAGGAGGAAGCGCTGCGCGCGGCCGATTCGCGCGATGGCCTGGCGTTGAAGTTCCGGCTGTCCGAAGGCGGCAGCGAACACGACCCGTACGCGGATTATTCGGCCAGCACGGCACCGGCGATCACGCACGGGTTCTAGCGGTTTCGGCGTGGAATGCCCGTGGGTCCACGCCATGCGTGGATCACGCGCATCGTGGCGCGGGCATCCATGATGGCGGCAGCGGAGAACATCCACGCATGGCGTGGATCTACGTGGCGTCGATCTGACGCTCGGGCCGCGCCGCGTCGAAGGCCGGCAGCGCCAGGCAGGCGGCTTCGATCCGCTGCAGGGTCGGGTACGGCGCCAGCGCCAGGCCGAACCGGTGCGCGTTGTACAGCTGCGGCACCAGGCAGGCATCGGCCAGCCCCGGCTGGTCGCCATGGCAGAAGGTGCCCGTCGCGGCATGGCCGGCCAGCAGGGTTTCCATTGCCGCCAGCCCCTCCGCCATCCAGTGCAGCGTCCATTGCGTGCGCGCCTCGGCGCTGGCCTGCAGGGTGCGCTCCAGGTACTGCATCACCCGCAGGTTGTTGAGCGGGTGGATGTCACAGGCCACCAGCTGGGCCAGTGCCCGCACGCGCGCCCGGCCCCCGGCATCGCCGGGCAGCAACGGGGTGGCCGGAAACACCTCGTCGAGGTACTCCAGGATCGCCATCGACTGCTGCAGCACGCGCTCGCCATGGCGCAGGGTCGGCACCAGCTCCTGCGGGTTGAGCGCGGCATACGCCGCGCTGTGCTGTTCACCGCCCTCGCGGACCAGGTGCACCGGGGTGATCCGGTGCGGCAGGCCCTTGAGGTTCAGCCCGATCCGCACGCGGTACGCCGCGCTGGACCGCCAGTAACTGAACAGTTCGATCGGGTCCATGACGGTCTCCCCAGCGGCGCTCAGGGCCTGGACGCCTGCTCGATGCGCTGCTCGATCGCACCGAAGATGCTCTCGCCGGCCGCATCGAACATCTCGATCCGCACCACGTCGCCGAAGGACATGAAGGGCGTGCTCGGCTTGCCGTCGCGCAGGGTTTCCACCGTGCGCTGTTCGGCGAAGCAGGAGGCGCCCTTGCTGGTGTCTTCGTTGGCGATGGTGCCCGAGCCGACGATCGCACCGGCGCCCAGCGGGCGGGTCCTGGCCGCATGCGCGACCAGCTGGGCGAAATTGAACTGCATGTCCACGCCTGCTTCCGGTGCGCCGAACCAGGTGCCGTTGACATGCGTGACCAGCGGCAGGTGGACCTTGCTGTCCTGCCAGGCCTCGCCCAGCTCGTCCGGGGTAACGAACACCGGCGACAGCGCCGAACGCGGCTTGGACTGCAGGAAGCCGAAGCCCTTGGCCAGTTCGCCCGGGATCAGGTTGCGCAGCGAGACATCGTTGACCAGCCCGATCAGCTGGATATGGCCGGCGGCCTGCTCGGGCGTCACCGCCATCGGCACGTCGTCGGTGATCACCACCAGCTCGGCTTCCAGGTCGATGCCGTACTCCTCGCTGACCACCTTGACCGCATCGCGCGGGCCGTAAAAGCCGGCGCTGGTGGCCTGGTACATCAGCGGATCGGTGTAGAAGCTCTCCGGCACCTCGGCGCCACGGGCGCGGCGCACGCGGGCCACGTGGGGCAGGTAGGCGCTGCCGTCGACGAACTCGTAGGCGCGCGGCAGCGGTGCCGCCAGCGCCTGCAGGTCGATGTCGAACACCCCGTCGGCATCGCCGTCGTTCAGCGATTCGTACAGGGCGTTCAGGCGCGGCGCCAGGTGGCTCCAGTCTTCCAGCGCCTGCTGCAGGGTCGCGGCGATGCCGGTGGCGCGCACGCCCTGGCGCAGATCGCGCGAAACCACGATCAGGGTGCCGTCGCGGCCGCCTTCCTTCAAAGAACCAAGCTTCATGGGTGGGTATCCGGGATCGCGAAAATAGGTTTCAAGTGTAATCAAATGGTTGGCGGGCCGACCAGCTGCACCGCCGCATCGCTTTACCGTAATGCATCGCCGACGCGCAGAAGCAGCCGCCCATGGCGTGGCTCTACCGTTCTGTCGCCTGCTCCCAAGCTGAACAGGGGCATTTGGTATGGGTCTCAAACATCCGTTAGACTATCCGGGTCTGCAGCGGCCGTCCGTTTCCCTTCGGGATCGCCGGCGATATGGATCACACGATCCGTCGCCCGCCCCCACTCCGACGCCATTCGTCATGCATTCCAGTCTGCGCACCGCGTCGACTGCACCCAATTCTCGCAGCGCGGTTTACGGGAACGCTCCGAGTCAGCCGATCACATTGATCTGCCTCGCGTCCGGCCATTCGGCCTGGCGTTACTTTGTCTTTGGAGCTTCCACCCGATGTCTTTTGAATCCTTGGGCCTTGCCCCGTTCCTGCTGCGCGCGTTGGCCGAGCAGGGCTACGAAACCCCCACCCCGATCCAGGAGCAGGCCATCCCGCTCGCCCTGGAAGGCCGCGACCTGCTGGCCGGCGCACAGACCGGTACCGGCAAGACCGCCGCGTTCGGCCTGCCGCTGCTGCAGCACCTGGGCACCAACCCGCAGGCCGTCGATGGCCCGCGCCGTCCGCGTGCACTGGTCCTGACCCCGACCCGCGAGCTGGCCACCCAGGTGCATGACAGCCTGCGCGGCTACAGCAAGTACCTGCGCATCCCGAGCGCCTGCATCTACGGCGGCGTCGGCATGGGCAACCAGTTCGACGTGCTGCGCCGTGGCGTGGACCTGCTGGTCGCCTGCCCGGGCCGCCTGATCGATCACATCGAGCGCCGCAGCGTCGACCTCTCCGGCATCGAAATCCTGGTGCTGGACGAAGCCGACCGCATGCTCGACATGGGCTTCCTGCCGTCGATCAAGAAGATCCTCGCCAAGCTGCCGCGCCAGAACCGCCAGACCCTGCTGTTCTCGGCGACCTTCGAAGAGAGCATCAAGCAGCTGGCGCTGGAGTTCATGCGCAACCCGGAGCAGATCCAGGTCACGCCGAAGAACACCGTTGCCGAGAACATCAGCCACCGCGTGCACCCGGTCGATGGCCCGCGCAAGCGCGAGCTGCTGCTGCACCTGCTGGCCCAGGACAGCCGTGAGCAGACCCTGGTGTTCGGCCGTACCAAGCACGGCTGCGACAAGCTGGCCATGTTCCTGGACAAGTCCGGCATCAAGACCGCGGCGATCCATGGCAACAAGAGCCAGGGCCAGCGCCTGCGCGCGCTGGGCGACTTCAAGGCCGGCCGCGTGACCGTGCTGGTCGCCACCGACATCGCCGCGCGCGGCATCGACATCAACGAGCTGCCGAAGGTCATCAACTATGACCTGCCGATGGTGGCCGAGGATTACGTGCACCGCATCGGCCGTACCGGCCGTAACGGTTCGACCGGCCAGGCGATCTCGCTGGTGGCGCAGGACGAAGCCAAGCTGCTGCGCCAGATCGTGCGCCTGCTCGACAAGGACATGGACATCCGCGACGTGCCGGGCTTCGAGCCGCAGACCCCGATCCGCTGGGGCAACAGCGCGCCGGGCAAGGCCGAGCTGCCGGGTGGCGATCGCTCGCCGCGCAAGCACGCGCGTCGTCCGCATGCCGAGGCTCCGCGCCACGCCCATGCCGGCCCGAAGAAGGCCGGTGGCGGCCAGCGTGATGGCGCCGGCCGCGGTGCACCGCGCGGTGGCCAGCCGCAGGGCCAGCGCCGTGGCGGCGGCAACGCCGGTGGCGGCCGCAGCCAGGGCGGCGGTGGCGGTCGCGCCAGCTGATTCCTTCGGGCATCGCTGAGACGTAGAAAGGGCGACGCATCTGCGTCGCCCTTTTTTTGTTTGTCGGGAGCCGGCCAGCGGCCGGCACTACCTGCCCGGCCCCCGGTCGGTGCGCCTGCCTCAGAAGCTGTAGGCGACCGTGATCCGTGCATTGCGGCCCGGCTCGCTGTAACGGCCGATGCCTTCGTCGTTGACGTAGCCGTACAGCGTGTTGCTGCCCTTGTTGATGTTGCGCACGCGCTGCCAGAGGTAGTACTTCTCGTTGCTCAGGTTGTAGATGCCAGCGCTGAGCTTCCACTGCGGGGTGACGTTCCAGGTGCCGTACAGATCCAGCACGGTGTAGCCATCGGCCTTGTCGACGAAGGCCGGCGTGGTGACCTTGCCGGTGGCGTCGGTGGTGTAGGCGTCCCTGGCCTTCTTGGCCACGGCATGCGTCACGCTGGCGGTGAGGTTCCACACCGGCGAGGGGGCATAGCGCACGCCGAGGACGGCGCTGGCCGGCACGATGCTGTCGAGCGGATCGCCATTGCGCTTCTCGCCTTCGCTGTAGGACGCGGCCAGACGCGAGAACCACGCATCGCCGATCTGCCAGCGTCCCTCCAGCTCCACGCCCTTGACCGTCACTTCGCCCGCGTTGCTCGGCATCGTGTAATTGCGCGAATACAGCACCGGGCCGGTCGCGGTGGTGCGGAAGCCACCCGGTACCGACTGGACCCGGTTGGTGTACTCGATGAAGTTCTCGTAGCGGTCGCGGAACACCGACAGGCCCAGCTGCGCGCGGTCCGTGCTCCAGCGGTAGCCGAACTCGAGGTTCAGGCTCTTTTCCGCCTCCAGCTCCGGATTGGACACGGTGTCGTTGAGCAGCAGCGGCTGGCCGTTCTGCGCATTGATCACCTGGGTGGCGCTGGTCGGCGAGTACATGTCCGCCACGGTGGGCGCACGGAAGCCACGACCCACCTGGGCCCACAGCGCGTGGTCGGGCAGGAAGCGGTATTCGGCGCCCACTTGCCAGGTCGGCGAGGCGAAGCTCACGTCACGCACGGTGCCGGTGCGGTCCACGAAGGTGGCGTCCACCTGCGGCGAGTAGTCGTAACGGTCGTAGCGCGCCCCCGCGCTGAGGGTCAGGCGTTCGTCGAGCAGCTGCACGCTGTCGCGCAGGTACAGGTTCCAGGCGGTGACGTCGGTCTTGGGCACCTGGCGAGGATCGATCTCCACCGAGGCCACGGCCCCGGCCGCGTTCCAGCGCATGTCGACCGCGGTGAAATCGATGTCGCGCTGCTGCCAGGCCAGGCCGTACACCACGTCATGGCGTGCGCGCGCGCTGGCGAACACTTTGCTGAAGTCGGCCGCGGCACGGTCCAGGGTCTGCTTGGTGGAGCGGTTCTCGCTGCGCAGGCACGGCGTGGCGCCGCCCGGGCAGCCGCTGCCGGCCACGATGGTGGTGATGCCACGGCTGTCGGTGACCTGGCGGTCCACCTGCGCATCCAGGGTATCGAACAGCGCGTTGTGGGCCCGCCACTGGTAGTTCACCCCGTAGCGGTCACGGTCGTTGGTGTCGTGGCCTTTGCGCGACAGGTAGCCCGGTGCATAGACACGCGACAGGTTGTCCACGTCGTTGGTGGCGCGGCCACGCTCGTACAGGACGCCCAGCGTATTGGCGTCGTCGAGCTGCAGGTCGAGCTTGCCAAGCAGGTTGTCGCGGGTGCTGTCGACCGGATCGGGGGTACGGCGACCGACACCGATCCGATCACTCGTGGTGTCGTACCACGCTTCGGATTCGTGGCCTTCGCGCCGGGTGTAGACCAGCATCGATTCGATGATGCCGGTGCGGTTGGCAAACGTCAGCGTGCCCATGGTTTCGTCATTGGCGCCCGCGTAGCCCGCCTTGAAGCCCAGGTGGGTGTCGTTGCCGGTGGGCGTGAGATAGTCCGCCGGATCCTTGGTGGTGAACACCACTGCGCCGCCCAGCGCGCCGCTGCCGGCGCTGATCGCGTCGGCGCCCTTGATCACGGCCAGGCTCTTGAGCGTATCGATGTCCACGTCGCCGCGCCCCCCCCCCGGAAGAACTCATAGGAACGCGCGGTTTCCACCGATTCGCCCAGGCTCAGCCCATCGACGGTGATCGCCACGCGGTCGCTTTCCAGGCCGCGGATGTTGAAGCCGTTGTCGCCGAAGCGGCCCATGTCCACGATGCTGACACCGGGGATGTAGCGGATCGCTTCTTCCATCGTATTGGCCATCTCGTTGTCGAGATCGGCCGCGGTGAGCACAGTGACGTTCTGGTTGGTCGAGCGTGTTTTCCTGGCACGTTCGGCCTGCACGCGCACGGTATCGAGCGTGCTGGCGTCGTTGAGGGTTTCGGCGTGCACGCTGGCGGACAGGCTGGCGGCAACCGCCAGGGCCAGCAGGGTGAGGGACGACGTCATGATCAGGCTCCGCAGAAGAGGAAGGGAATGGCGTGAGCGCCGCGGTTGGCGGCGGGCCGTTCCTGGCTGCGGCGATCGGTGGACCGGGCGGGGCTGGGAGGCGCAGGGACGCGCGGGGCATCGCGCGCCGGAATCATCGTTGGCTGGTACGTGGGACGTGCACGGCACGTCCGGACCGCTAGCGGGTGCCGTTGGCCGAGTGCGCGCCGGCGACCGGCTCGGGATCGCGCGCATCGACGACGCCATCAGCGTTGCTGTCGGCACGGTCGAACATGCGCTTGCCCGACAGCTGATACTCGGCGAAGGTCATGCGACCATCTTTGTCCTTGTCCAGCGAGGCGAAGCGCACGCGGGCCTGGCGCCCGGCATCGGCGCGCACACGCTGGCGCTGCTGCTCCAGGCGACCCTCGAACTCGGTGGTGTACTCGGCCAGCGACAACGCGCCGTTGCCGTCGGTATCGGTGGCGGCGAAGCCCGCCGCACGCGCCGCGTCGAACTCCGCGCGATCGACCACGCCGTCCTTGTTGCGGTCGTACAACTCCAGCATGCCGTTGGCGGTATGCGAGGTCGGCATCTTCAGCGGATCGCGCGAGGACGCGGCAGCGGTTTCCTGCGTGGCGTTCTGCGATGCCTCGTAACCAGCCCAGGTGCGTTCCCCGGCCGCATCGTACTCGGCGCGGCTGATCGCCCTGTTCCTGTCGCGGTCCAGTGCCTTGAAGCGGGTGTCGGTCTGCCGCAGGTGGCCGGCGCGTGCGTCGGCCAGGCGGGCATCGAAGCGTTGCAGGTATTCGTCGACGTATTCCTGCTCGTCGACATGGCCGTCGTGGTTGCGGTCGGTCTTGGCGTAGCGCTGTGTGCGGAAGGCCTCGAACTGGGCCCAGCTGACGCTGTCGGCGCCCTCGGTGGCGAACTGCGCCAGGAAAGCGGCCGCGGTCGGCGACACCGTGGCGGTCTTGGTGGCCGGCTGCGCGAGGGCGGCCGGGGCCAGCACCAGTGCCAACACGTCAGCGGTGAGCGGGACGATCTTCATGGTGGTTCCCCTGGAGAAAGGACGGTGACGGTTCGACGACGCGGACGCGCAACCCGAGCGTTTGGCGTGGATCGGCGCGACGGTACCGGTGACGCTCGCGTCCAGCGTGAGCGGGCGCCATCCTATTCTTATTGCGAATGATTCGCAATAAGGAATTTTCACGGGGATGTGATGGGGCAAAACGAATGCAGCCGACGGTGCGTCGGCTGCGTGGGTGGGGGTGGTTGGGGAGCCGGCCAGCGGCCGGCACTACCTGAAGCAGAGGCGTCAGCCGCGCGGCTTGGTCGGGTTGAGCTGGTTGCCGAAGAAGATCGCGTTCAGCAGCAGGCGCTCGGTGCCGTGCCAGTACTTGCGGTGGGCCGGGTCATCGGCGAACAACACCACGTTGCCCTGCCCCTGCGGCGACACCACCAGCCACGCGGCACCGGCGACGCGGCTGCGGTTGCGCTCGGACAGGTAGCCGTTGACCTTGGGCGCCTCATCGATGCGCACCACGGTGGAGAACGGATTACGGCTGGGCTGGAAGCTGAGGCCGTTCTCCTTGTTCACCGCCAGTTGCCGGCGCGGCACGCCGAAGCCCAGCGGATGGGTGTTGTCCACGTCCGCGCTGAGGATGTTGCCGCTGACGCGCTCGATCGCCGCGATGTCACGCTGGTCACCGAACGCACGTCGTGCTGTTTCCGGCTCCTTTTCCTCCGGCCCCAGCACTTCATCGCTGAGCTTCTGCTCGATCGCCCAGCGCGCGGCGGTGCCATAGGTGATCAGCGAACCGCCGGCGTTGATCCAGCGCTTGAGCGCCGCGACTGCGGTGGCGTCGACGCCGGTGTAGGTGCCGCCGGCCAGGACGATCGTGGTGTAGCGGTCCAGCGTGATCTTGCCCAGCTGGGCCGGATCGATCTTGCTGGCCGGCAGCTGCAGGTGCTGGTCGAGCAGGAACCACGCCGAGCCGATTTCGGTGGCGCTCACGCCCTCGCCCATCACCAGCGCGACCGCCGGCTTGCGCAGCGCCTTGACGCTGTCGCTGCCCAGGTCGATGCCGCCCCGGCTCTGCCCACTCGACAGCGCCTGGATGTGCACGCCACTGCTGCGCGCGACCGCGTCGACCGCGGCGAGCAGCTCGGCGCCCGCCAGCGGCTGGCCTGCGACCGGCACCACGATGCTGCCATGGCCGAACGACTGCTCCCCCTGCGCGGTCGCCGCCGTGAACGGCTGGAACGCGGCACGGGTCAGCAGACCCTTGGCCTGCAGCGCATACAGCGCGCGGCTGGCGTTGTAGTCGCGCCAATCGAACACATAGGCGTAGCCCGCCTGGCCACCCGCCACGCCACCATTCGCGGCCGGCACGCTGGCCACGCGCTCGCCACCGGCGATCCGGCTGCGGCTGGCGGCGAAGGCGATACCGTAGGCCGGCGCGATCGCATAGGACGTGCTGCCGTAGAACACATCGCCCTTGATCGGCGGCGTATCGGCGAAGATCGAATGCACCAGGCGGAACTGCGGCTGCGCTGCCGGCACCACGTACGCGCTGCCCGGCTCGAAACGCCGTCCGTCCAGCGTCACCGGCGCGCTCAGTGCCTGCACGGTGATCCGGTGCTGCAACAGCAGGTCCAGCAGCCGCTGGGTCAGGCCCGGATCGGCCGCGTCGCCGAACACGAACGACTTCACCGGCTGCTGGTTGGCCTGCTTCAACGCGGACTGGAAGAAGTCCTTCTGCAGCTTCAGCAACCCGTCGCGCTCGGTCACCGCACCACGCACCGTACCCAGTCCGGTCGCCACCTGGTTGCGGATGGTGAAGCCGAAGGTCAGCAGGCCGTTGACCGATTCCTGCACCCGGCCACGCGAGCTCGCCTGCTCGACCGTCACGCCGACCGCGCCGTGGAAGTCCGGATAGGTCGAGCCGTACACCGGCGAGAAGTTGTCGAAGTTCTCCCCGGTGTAGTACAGCGAGCCCAGCGCATCCAGCGACTGCGCGTGGTACTTGGCCAGGGTCTTGTTGAAGTCATACGAGGATGCCGGAATCAGCGGGCTGTGCATGCTCGCCGGCGACGGTTCGAAGTAATAGGTGCTGTCCTTGCCCATCTCGTGGAAATCGATCTGGACGTTGGGATACCACTGATGGAAATAGGCGATCTTCGGTCGCGTGTCCTGCTGGGTCAGGGCCAGCCAGTCGCGGTTGAGGTCGGTGAAGTAGTGGTTGGTGCGGCCCTGCGGGAACGGCTCGACGTGTTCCTTGTCGGCCGGATCGGACGACGCCGGCGACGATGCGTAGGCGTTGTGCCAGCTCGCCGCGCGGTCGCGCCCGTCCGGGTTCTGCGCCGGATCGAACAGCACCACCGCCTGCTGCAGCCACTGCGCGGTTTCCGCGCTGCGGTTGGCGACCAGGTAGTACGCGGTCAGCATCGCCGCTTCACCGCTGGAGGTCTCGTTGCCGTGCACGCTGTAGCCCAGCCACACCACCACCGGGCTGCTGCCGGCGGCCGAGAGCGGCTGCGCCGGATCGGCCAGGGTGACGTGCTGGCGCCGCAGCGTCTCCAGGTTCTGCAGGTTCTGCGCCGAGGTCACCGTGGCGATCAGCAGCGGGCGGCCCTCGTAACTGCGGCCGATCTCCTCGACCCTGATCTTGTCCGAGTGCCTGGCCAGTTCATTGAAATAGGCCACCAGCTGATCGTGCCGCGTGTAGCGGCTGCCGATCTCATAGCCGAGGAACTGCTGGGGCGTGGGCACGGCCGGATCGAAATCACCGCCGGCCGGGAAGAAGTAGGCGCTCTGCGCGGAGGCAGGCGCAGCGGACAGGCATAGCACCAGCGCCAACCAGGCGATGGGAGACAGCAGACGACGTTGCAAAGACACAGCGATTCCCCGAAATGCGGGCCGGTTCCTTCCGGCCCTGTGGATGCGCACGCTCCGGTGCACTGGATGAGGTCAGAAGCGGTAGTCGAAGCCGACCGTGAAGTAGCGGCCACGCAGGTCGTACTGGCTGAAGTCGTACGGCGCGCGGATACCCGGGAAGGAGGCGTCGTACGGCGGCTCTTCGTCGGCCAGGTTCTGGATCTTCGCGTACAGGGTCAGCGTGTCGATGCCGGTGTAACCCAGGTACAGATCGAACTGGTTGTACGCATCGACGCGATCCTGCACGGCGCTGGCCGCGGCGCTGGCCTTCTGGTCGTAGCCGCTGGTGTAGTACCAGGTCAGCGCAGTGCGGAAATCGCCGTAGCTCCAGTCGAAGGTGGTGGTCGCCTTGTTCTTCGGCAGGGTGGCGCCGAGGTTGCTGCCGGCGTAGTCCACCAGCGGACCACCGACCACGGTGGGGCGGCTGTAGTCGCGCACATGGGTGAAGGCGGTGCTCAGGCCGAAGTCGCCGGCACGCGCGGTCGGGAAGCGCTGGCGCAGCTCGACGTCGAAGCCGGAGGTCTTCAGCTCGCTCAGGTTCTGATAGCGGTTGTAGACCGCCAGCAGCTTGCCACGCTCATCGCGCTGGACCGCACCGGGCACGTCGTCGGTGACCAGGGTCTGGGTGTTGTTGGTGCCGACCAGGTTCTCCAGCTCGATCCGGTAGTAGTCCACGCTCAGGCTGGTGTTGGACCACGGCGAGAGCACGATGCCGGCGTTGAAGCTCTTGGTGCGCTCCGGCTTGAGGTCGTTGTTGCCGACGGTGAAGAAGGTCGGGTTTTGCCGCGATCCCGGCACATCCGGGTCGCGCGGATCGATCACGCTGCCGTAGGCGATGCTGGTGCTGTTGGAGTTCTCCGAGAGCGACGGCGCGCGGAACCCCTTGGAGGCGGCCGCACGCACCAGCAGGATGTCCCACGGCTGCCAGCGCAGGCTCAGTTTGGGCGAGAACGCATCACCGAAATCGCTGTAGTGATCGGCACGCGCCGCGGCCTGCAGTTCAAGGCGCTCGGCCAGCGGCACGTTCACTTCGGCATAGGCGGCGGTGACCTTGCGCTCGCCATGCACTTCGGCGATCGCCGGACGGATCTGCAGGCCGGCGTCGATCTGCCAGGGATTGTTGGAATCGAGCTTCTCGCGGCGCCACTCGGCACCCGCGGCGAAGCCGATTTCACCGGCCCAGGTATGGCCGATCGCGCCGGAGATCTTGGCGTCCACGCCCTGCAGCACCGATTCGGCCGGGCGCAGCGTGCTGATGTTGATCGCGTTGAGCACGTCCTGCGGAGTGGCCGACGGATTGAGCAGGTTGTAGCTGCCGCTGGCCAGCGCATCGGCCAGCGCGTAGCGGTTGGCGAAGCCGCCGGAGACGGTCTCGCGCTCGCTGCTGCGGGCGCCGAACGCACCGACTTCCCAATCCCAGTTCTGCAGGCTGCCGCGCAGCCCGACCAGGCCGCGGTAGGCCTGCGAGCGGTTGGTCTTGATGGTCGGGCCGAGGTTGAAGAAGGTGTACTCGATCGGCACGGCGCGGCCGTACGGGTTGTACGGGCTGCTCGCCGGCAGATTGGAGGAGACCGGCTCGGCCAGCCCGGTGTCGGCGTTGAGCGCGAAGCGGCCGCTCTCGAGGGTGAAGAACGGGCTGCTGCCGAACCAGGAGACGCCCTTGATGTCGCTGTAGAGCACTTCGCCGAACGCTTCGACGGTGTCGTTCACGCGGAAGGTGCCGTTGACGTAGGCCTGGTAGCGCTTGGTCGACGGGATCAGCGTGGTGTACGGGGCCTGGTTGAAGCCGCAGGTGTTGCCGGCCAGGCCATCGATCGGCGCGCTGGCGACCAGCGTCGTGCCTTCGGGGCAGTTGCCGCTGGCATCCAGCATCGGCACCGAGGTGCCGTTGACCAGATAGCGTGCGCCCTTGGCCGACCACCCGTTCCAGCGGCCGCCGGGCTTGTCGGTGTAGATGCCGGACTTGGTCAGGTCACGCTGGTCCTGGTCCAGGCGCTCGCGGTTGTAGCCTTCCAGGCTGACCAGGATGTTGTAGCCGTCCGTGTCCAGGTCACCGATGCCGCCGATGAACTTCAGGTTCTGCTCGTCCAGCCCGCCCTGGTCGGCGGTGCCCAGGCTGCCACCGAGTTCGGCACCTTCGAAATTCTGCCGGGTGATGATGTTGACCACACCGGCCACGGCATCCGAACCGTATACGGCCGAAGCACCGTCCTTGAGCACTTCGATGCGCTCCACGGCGACCAGCGGCAGCGCGTTGAGGTTGACGAAGGTGTCGGACAGGCCGCCGGCCGGGAAGCCGTAGTTGGCCAGGCGGCGGCCATTGAGCAGCACCAGGGTGTTCTTCTGCGACAGGCCACGCAGGCCGATGCCGGCCGAACCCGAGGCCCACCCGTTGTTGGTGGTTTCGTTGTTGGCGTTGCCGGTGTTGGCCGAGATCGAACGCAGCAGGTCGGCGACGGTGGCCTTGCCGGTCTCCTCCAGCTGCTGCCGCTCGATCACTTGTACCGGGTTGGCCGACTCGGTATCGGTGCGCTTGATGTTGGACCCGGTGACCCGCACGGCGGCGAGGGTCTTGCTGTCGCCGGTGGCGGCGGCATCGGGGGCGGCGTCGGCGAACGCGGTCAAAGGCGTTGCCAGAGCGACGGACAACGCCGCTACGAGAAGAGTGTGCTTGGGCATGAACTTCAGTGGGGTGGTGGGCGACAAGTTCCGCAGTAGTCCATGCCTGGCGGAACCACGGCCAATAACATCTCTTCATACGGATATAAGAGAATCTAACATCTCTTCATCCGGATGGAAATGTTTTCGTTAGCAACAATTAACGCGCCCCGCCTGCCGGACCCCCGGCCCACCGCTACAATGCGGCCATGGAAATCTTCAAAGTCTTTACCCTCGAGGCCGCTCACCACCTCCCCAACGTGCCGCCGGGCCACAAATGCGCACGCCTGCACGGCCACTCCTTCCGGGTGGAACTCAAGGTGGAAGGGGAGCCTGGCGAGCAGACCGGCTGGATCATGGATTTCGGCGACGTCAAAGCCGCCTTCCAACCGATCTATGACCGCCTGGACCACCACTACCTCAACGACATTCCCGGCCTGGAGAACCCGACCAGCGAACGGCTGGCGATCTGGATCTGGAACGAACTCAAGCCGGCCCTGCCCGAGCTGAGCGAAGTCACCGTGCACGAAACCTGCACCTCCGGCTGCCGCTATCGCGGTTGATCCGGCGTCGCAACCCATTGATATTTAAGCCATTCACCTGAAGCCGGACCACAACGGCCAACGAAATGTTGCAATGCAATATTTTCGGCGTATGCTGCATTGCATCAACGTTCTCGAGCCGTCCTGACCATGGCGTCCGCGTTCACCGATTCCTTCAGCGACTACACCCGCCAGCTGGCCGCCACGGCCACGCGTGCCAATAGGCTCGCGCTGGAAAATGCCGAGAGCATGTTCGGGGTGCAGTTGAAGACGCTGGAGAAGAACATCACCGCCACCAGCGGGTTCTTCGGTGAAATCGTGCAGTCACAGGATGCCGGCACGCTGCAGTCGCTGCTGCCCAAGGGTGCGCAACTGGCACGTGACAACCTCGCCCGTTGGACCAGCGCCAGCCAGGAAGTGGCAGGCCTGGGGCTGAAGGCCTCCGAAGCCTTCGGCGAACTCGCCCGGCAGCCGTTCGCGGCCGCCACGCCCAGCGCAGGCAAGACGCGCGGCTGAGCCGGACAACATCGAATTTGCGTGGGTCCCTCCCCCCACGCAATCCCAGACCCGACAGAACCCTCCCTCTGTCGGGTCTTTTTTTGTCCGGCGTTACTGCCGCGTCGTCGGCAGCGAGAACACAAACAGCGCCCCGTCACGACTGTCCAGCAGGCGGATGTCACGCCCGTGCAGCTGCAGGATGCGATGCACGATCAACAGGCCCAGCCCGCCGCTGTCGGGCCGTTGGCTGCCCAGTGCCGGCATCGCGGTGAACAGGGTGTCGCGCCGTGCGGGGGCGATGCCGGGGCCCGTGTCGGCCACGCTGATCTGCACCTCGCCCTCGGCCGCGCGCAGGGTCACGGTGACACGGCCACCTTCCGGCGTATGCCGGATGGCGTTGTCCAGCAGGTTGGTCAGCACCCGTTCGATCAACGCCAGATCCGCGACCACCGGCGGCACGCCGGGCGGGATGTCGGCGCTCAGCGTCTGCCGGCGTGACTCGGCCGCCAGCTCGAACTTCTGGAATACATCCTGGATCAGATCCGGCAGCGAGAAGGCCTGGCGGTCGAGCACCACCCCGCCGTGCTCCAGCCGGGCCAGCTCGAACAGGGCCTGGGCCAGGCGCCCGACCTTGTGGCTCTGCGACAGGGCGATCGAGAGATAGCGCTGGCGCTCCTCGGCGCTGAGCGTGGCGTCCTTGAGTGCCAGTGTTTCCAGGTAGCCGTGCAGCGACGACAGCGGCGTGCGCAGGTCATGGGAAATGTTGGCGACCAGCTCGCGCCGCTGCAGGTCCTGCTGGCGCAGCTGCTGCCACTGCTCGCCCAGCCGCTGGGCCATGTGGCCGAAGCTGTGCTGCAGGATCGCCAGCTCGTCGCGCTCGCCGGCACGCAACGGGGCCGGCGGCGGCGCGGCATCCGGCGTGGCGGTGTCGACATCGAAGGACTGGATGCGCCGGGTCAGCTGGCGCAGGGGGCGGGTCACCCAGCGGAACGCGACCAGGCCGGCGAGCAGCCCAACGACCGCGACGATCGCCAGCGACCACAACGTCGTGCGCAGCGTGCTGTTGGCCGCGATGTTGGCGGCGAGTGCTTCGCGCTGCTCACCGACCAGCACCACGTAAATGTATCCCGCCTGCCGTCCCTGCACCCACAGCGGTGCCGCATTGAACACCTTGCGGCCGGTCGCACTGCGCGGATCATCACCGAGGATCGGCAGCGGCTCATCGCGAAGCAGCGCCTGCACAGGACCCAGATCGACCCGGGCCCGTTTCAGATGCCCCTCCGGCGCGTCGTGGCCCAGGATGCGCCCCTGGTCGTCGAGCAGGTACACCTCCACGCTCGGGTTGACCGCCATCAGCTTGCCGAACAGGGCGCGCACTTCGCCATTGCGCATGCCGCGGCCATCCATCAGCTCGCCACTGCGCGCGATGTGTTCGGCCAGCCCGCGCGACAGGCGCTGTACTGTCTCCTGCTCATGCACGGCGGTGCTGCGCATCTGGATCCACAGCAGCGCGCCCCCGCAGAGCAACAGCAGCGCGAAGAACACGGCGGACAGGCGTTGCGACAGCGTGAGCCGGATCATGCGCCTGCGTCCTCGCTGGCATCGACCAGCTTGTAGCCGCGCCCCCACACCGTCTGGATGCGTTGCGGGTTGGCCGCGTCGCGCTCGATCTTGTTGCGCAGCCGGTTGATGTGGGTGTTGACGGTGTGCTCGTAGCCGTCGTGCTGGTAGCCCCAGACCTGGTTGAGCAGGTCCATGCGCGAGTACACCTGGCCGGGATGGCGGGCGAAGAAGTACAGCAAATCGAATTCGCGCGGGGTCAGTTCCAGCGCGCGGCCGTCGACCAGCGCCGTGCGCGCGACCGGATCGATTCGCAGACCGGCGACCTCGATCTCACCCGCATCGATGCGCGCGTTCTGCGCCATCGCCTCGACCCGGCGCAGCAGCGCTTTGACGCGTGCCACCAGTTCCAGCATCGAGAAGGGCTTGGCCAGGTAGTCGTCCGCGCCCAGCTCCAGGCCGAGAATGCGGTGCACTTCGCTGGCACGCGCACTGGTGATGATGATCGGCGTGTAACGCGTCATCGCACGGGCACGCTTGCAGATCTCCAGCCCGTCCACGCCGGGCAGCATCAGGTCGAGCACGAGGGCGCTCCAGGGCTGCGCTTCGAGCAGGGCCAGGCCTTCGTCGCCGGTGGCGGCATGGGTGACCTCATAGCCTTCATCGCGCAGGTGCATGCGCAGCAGGTTGGCGATATGGACATCGTCTTCGACGATCAGGACGCGCTTGGCACTGCTCATCGGGTCGGGGGGCGGCAGGAGGGCATGAGGTCATTGTCGACCGATCGCGGCCTGAATGTGTCACGGAAAATTTAACCCTGCGTGAGGATTCGTTGACCGGCCCGGGCGCAGCATGGCCGCATCGTTCCCGTGCCCGGAGATCGGCCATGCGTTACACACGTCGCAATGTGCTTGGAATGGGGGGCATGGCCGCCGCGGCCGGCCTGTTCGGACTGACCGCCTGCAGCGGGCCCGCCCCGGCCGCCCCCGCCGCGCCTGCGCGCCAGTTCGAGGTCATGCGCAGCGATGCGCAGTGGCGCGAACAGCTCACGCCGGCCCAGTACAGCGTGCTGCGCCGGCAGAGCACCGAACGGCCGTTCAGCAGCCCCCTCAACAAGGAGCACCGGCGCGGCACCTTCACCTGTGCCGGGTGCGCATTGCCGCTGTTCTCCTCCTCCACCAAGTTCGACAGCGGTACCGGCTGGCCCAGCTTCTGGGCACCGCTGCACGATGCCGTCGGCGAAGACCGCGATACCACGCTGGGCATGGTGCGTGTCGAGGCACACTGCCGGCGTTGCGGCGGCCACCTCGGCCACGTCTTCGATGACGGCCCGCGCCCGACCGGCCTGCGCTACTGCATGAACGGCGTGGCCATGAATTTCGTCGCGGCCTGAGCGCCGCACTTTCCCGCGTCATAGAAGGACCTCTCCATGCTTCTGCTCGTGCTGGCCTACCTCGGTGGCGTGCTCACCATCCTCAGCCCCTGCATCCTGCCGGTGCTGCCGTTCGTGTTCGCCCGCTCGGACCGCCCCTTCCTGCGTAGCGGCCTGCCGCTGCTGATCGGCATGGCCTTGATGTTCGCCGTGGTCGCCAGCCTGGCGGCGGTGAGCAGCCAGTGGGTGGCGCAGGCCAACCAGATCGGGCGCTGGATCGCGCTGGTGGTGATGGCGGTGTTCGCGCTGGCGCTGCTGTGGCCGGCGCTGGCCGATCGCCTGCTGTCGCCGTTCCAGCGGCTGGGCGCGCGGCTGAGCGCCTCGGCCGATGCGGCCAGTGATGCGGGGCGCGGCGGCGTCGGCACCTCGCTGCTGATCGGGATCGCTACCGGCCTGCTGTGGGCGCCGTGCGCGGGTCCGATCCTCGGCCTGATCCTGACCGGTGCGGCGCTGCAGGGCGCCAGTGTCGGCACCAGCGGACTGCTGCTTGCCTACGCGCTGGGTGCGGCGACCTCGCTGGCGCTGGCGATCTGGATCGGCGGGCGCGTGTTCGCCGCGCTCAAGCGCCGCCTGGGCGTGGGCGAGTGGGTGCGGCGTGGGCTGGGCATCGCGGCGTTGCTGGCGGTGGCCGCCATCGCGATGGGCTGGGATACCGGCGTGCTGACCCGGCTGTCCACGGTCAGCACCGCCAAGCTGGAACAGGGCCTGCTCGACGTGCTGCCGGCGCAGGAGCCGCCGGCCGGCGGGGCGATGATGCGCGCCGCCGGCAGCGTGCCCGGAGAACCGCTGCCGGTGGAGGGCACGTTGCCTTCGCTGGCCGGCGCCACCGGCTGGCTCAACAGCCCGCCGTTGGATGCGCAGGCGCTGCGCGGCAAGGTGGTGCTGGTCGATTTCTGGACCTACTCCTGCATCAACTGCCTGCGTGCCATGCCCTACGTGCGCGAGTGGGCCGAGCGCTACCGCGACCACGGGCTGGTGGTGATCGGCGTGCATGCACCGGAGTTCGCCTTCGAGCGCAATCTGGCCAACGTGCAGCGCGCGGTGAAGGACCTGAAGGTCACCTACCCGGTGGCGATCGACAACGACTTCGCGATCTGGCGCGGCTTCAACAACAAGTACTGGCCGGCGCACTACTTCATCGATGCGCAGGGCCGGATCCGCGCGCATCACTTCGGCGAGGGCAACTACGCGCAATCCGAGCAGGTCATCCGCCAGCTGCTGCGCGAGGCCGGCAACACACTGCCCGGTGACGATGCACCGGTGGCGATGGCGCTGGACGGCGTGGCGCGCCAGGCCGACATGGACAACCTCAAATCGCCCGAGACCTACCTCGGTCATGCGCGCGCCGAGAATTTCGCCTCGCCCGGTGGGCAGCGCCCCGATCAGCCCGCCGACTACACCGTGCCGACCACGCTGCAGCACAACCAGTGGGCACTGGCCGGACGCTGGACCGTGGGCAACGAAGATGCCCGGCTGGAAGCGCCCGGTGGCCGCATCGCCTTCCGCTTCCATGCCCGCGACCTGCACCTGGTGCTGGCCCCGGGCGAAGACGGCAGACCGGTGCGCTTCCGCGTGCGCATCGACGGTCAGCCGCCGGGCGCCGCAGCCGGCGGCGACGTCTCGGCCGACGGTGAGGGCCGGGTCGATGAGAACCGTCTGTATCAGCTGATCCGCCAGTCCGGCGCCGTGCAGGAGCGCACCTTCGAGATCGAGTTCCTCGATCCGGGCGTGCACGCCTACGCCTTTACGTTTGGTTGAGGAGCCTTCGCATGAAGATCGCAGTCGACAAACTCGTGGCCGGCGGGATCGCTGTCGCCATCGCCGTACTCACCGCCAGCGTGGTGGTGGGTCTTGATCGGCCGGCACACGCGGCCGCGGCCGCCACGACGGTGGCCGTCCCGGCGCCCACCGGCAGCGCGGACCTGCGCCAGCCCGGGGTGAAGCGCGCCCAGGTGGTGTTCGCCGGCGGCTGCTTCTGGGGCGTGCAGGGCGTGTTCCAGCACATCAAGGGCGTGGACAATGCGCTCTCCGGCTACATCGGCGGCAGCGCGGCGGACGCGACCTACCCGCGCGTCGGCAGTGGCGGCACCGGTCATGCCGAGGCGGTGCAGGTCACCTACGATCCCGCGCAGGTGAGCTACGGCCAGTTGATGCAGGTGTTCTTCTCGGTGGCCCACGACCCGACCCAGCTCAACCGGCAGGGCCCGGACCGCGGCACCCAGTACCGCTCGGCGGTGTATGCCGACGACGCGGCCCAGCGGGCTGCGACCCGCGCCTACATCGCCCAGCTGCAGCAGGCCAAGGCCTACGCCGCGCCGGTGGTGACCCGGGTCGAGGGCGGCAAACCGTTCTTCGCCGCCGAGGGCTACCACCAGAACTACCTCACGCTGCATCCGGAATCGCTGTACATCCGGATCAACGACCTGCCCAAGGTCGTCGCGCTGAAACAGCAGTTCCCGGCGCTGTACCGTGAGCAGCCGCGCCTGGTGAGCACCACCATTTCAGCGCGCTGACCGCGCGGGAAACACAAGAAAAGACGCACGGCACACAAGATCCTGCCGTGCGTGGGGGAAGTCTGGAAGCGCATGGTAGGCTGGCGCCGGACGCGGATACAGATTCAGATGACTGGTATCCGCACGGTTACAGATTTCCATGGATGCAGCTGCCGATGGCGACCAACCTCTACCAGTCCCTGGCCGATGAAATGGCCGATGCGATCCGCAGCGGACGGCTGCCGGTCGGCACCCGCCTGCCGTCGCTGCGCGGACTGGCGACGCAGCGCAGCCTCAGCCTCAACACGGTGATCGCGGCGTATCGGCAGCTCGAGGATGCCGGGCTGGTGTTGCCACGGCCCAAGGCCGGCTTCGTGGTCAGCCCGCGCCTGCCGGAACCGACGCAGTCACTGCGGCAGGCGCCCTCGCCGCCGACCGCGCCCGCACAGCAGGCGATGATGGCGCGCGTGCTGGCCGCGCAGCAGCAGCCGGGCATCGTCGACCTGGCCTTCGCCGGGCCGCGCGGCAAGCACTTCTATCCCGGTGCGCAGCTGGCCCGCAGCACCGCGCAGGTGCTGCGCCGCGCGGCCACCACCGTGGAAACCTATGCCCGCCCGAATGGCGCGGCACGCCTGCTGACGCAGATCGTGCAGCGTGGGCCGCGGCTGGGGCTGCACACCACCACCGACCGGCTGGTGCTCACCCATGGCGCCATGGAAGCGCTGCAGCTCGCGCTGCGCGTGGCGACGAAGCCCGGCGATGCGGTCGCGATCGAGGCGCCCTCGTACTTCAACATCTATCCGCTGCTGCGCAGCCTTGGCCTGCGCGCGATCGAACTGCCGACCCACCCGCGCGACGGGCTCGATCTGGACGCGCTGGAAGCGCTGCTCGATGCCGGCGGGGTCGCCGCGATCATGGCCATGCCGACCGTGCACAATCCGCTCGGCGGCAGCATGCCGGTGCCGAACAAGCAACGCCTGGCCGCGCTGGTGAACCACTACCAGGTGCCGTTGATCGAAGACGCGGTGTACGCCGAACTGCAGTTCAAGGAGCCGCTGGAACCGCTCGCCAAGAGTTTCGACCGCGAGGGCTGGATCATGGTCTGCAGCGGATTCTCGAAAACGCTCGCGCCGGACTACCGCATCGGCTGGCTCGACGGCGGACGCTTCGCCGCCGATATCCACCTGCTCAAGTTCCACTCCTCGGGCGCCGAATCACGCCTGCTCGGCGATGCGGTGGCCGCGTTCCTGGAAGCCGGCAACTACGAGCATCACCTGCGTGGGCTGCGCCGACTCTACAGCGATCAGGTCAGCCACGTGCGCGGCCTGATCGCGCAGCATTTCCCGCCGGGCACGTCGGCCACCCAGCCGACCGGCGGCTTCCTGATGTGGGTGGAGCTGCCCGCGGCGATCGATGCCGGGGAGCTGTTCGAGCAGGCGCTGGCCGAGGGCGTGGTGTTCATGCCGGGGCAGGTGTACTCGCGCGGTGCGCGCTACCGGCATTGCCTGCGCCTGTCCTGCTGCCAGGCGCTGGACGAGCGGTTCACCGGCGCCATCGCCACGGTCGGTCGGTTGGCCACGGCGCTGCTGACCCGCGCGGACGGCTGACGCTCAGAATTCCAGGCGGTCCGCCAGGCGGGCCGGATCCGCGCCCGGCGCATACGGCAGCCGCCCCCAGCACGGCATCGGCAGCCGCGCGGTGAGCAGCGCGATGTTCTCCTCCCGTCGCGCCATGGTCGGATCCACCTCGTTGGCGATCCAGCCGATGCAGCGCGCGCCCCGGGCCGCGATCGCGTCGGCGGTGAGCCGCGCGTGGTTGAGGCAGCCCAGGCGCAGGCCGACCACCATCACCACCGGCAGCTCCAGCGCCTGCACCAGGTCGCCCTGGTCCAGCGTGGCCGACAGCGGCGCCAGCCAGCCGCCCACCCCCTCGACCACCACCGTATCGGCGCTGGCGCGCAGGCGTGCGAACGCCGCTTCGATCGGGGCCAGCGACACCTGCACGCCCGCCTCCGCGGCGGCGATCTCCGGGGCCAGCGGCTGCTCCAGCGCGAACGGATTGAGGTCATCGTAGGCCGGCGCCGGCACGCTGGCCGCCAGTAGTGCGGTGGCATCCTCGTTGCGCAGGCCCTCGCGCGTGCGCTCGCAGCCGCTGGCGACCGGCTTCATGCCCACGGCGGTGCCGCCGTGACGGCGCAGGGCATGCAGCAGTACGCAGCTGCTGAAGGTCTTGCCGATGCCGGTATCGGTACCGGTGACGAACAGGGCGGCAGGGCGCGGCGCAGGCAGGGACATGGGGAGGCGACCGGAAGCGGAAACGCGCCATTATCCGCCGTCCCGGCAGCGCCGCCACGCGGTCCGCTGCGTTCCGTCGGGCCTGGCGCAGGCAAGCGTGCAGCTTGGTAGACTGCGGCCATGTTCGATACTTCCACGCTCACCGGCAGCAAGCCGGAACAGTACGGCCAGCTGCTGGCCCAGGCCCGTGCCCTGGTGCACGGCGAGCGCGACCGCATCGCCAATGCGGCCAACCTGTCGGCGCTGGTCTACCACGCCCTGCCGCACCTGAACTGGGTGGGCTTCTACTTCTTCGACGGCAAGGAACTGGTCGTCGGCCCGTTCCAGGGCCTGCCGGCCTGCGTCCGCATTCCGCTCGACAAGGGCGTGTGTGGCGCCGCGGCCTCGCAGCGCATGACCCAGCGCATCGAAGACGTCGACGCGTTCCCGGGCCACATTGCCTGCGACTCGGCCTCGCGCTCGGAACTGGTGGTGCCGCTGGTCCACAACGGTGACCTGATCGGCGTGTTCGATCTGGACAGTCCCTCGCTGGCGCGCTTCGATGCCGAGGACCAGGCCGGGCTGGAAGCGATCGCCGCCGTGTTCGTCGAGGCGCTGGGATGAGTGGCGTCAAGCTGCGCAACATCGGCCCGAAGAGTGCAGCCTGGCTGCGTCAGGTTGGTCTGCGCACGCCGGAAGACCTGGTGGCGGTCGGTGCGGTCGGTGCCTTCGTCAAGGTCCGCCGCGCCGGCTTCAAGCCCAGCTTGAACCTGCTCTACTCGCTGGAAGGCGCGCTGCAGGACTGCCACTGGCAGGAACTGCCGGAAGCACGCCGCACGGTGCTGGTGGCCGAGTACGAAGCGATCATCGCCGACCAGCCGCTGAAGAAGGCCCCCCCGGCTTCCGGTCCGGTCTATGACCGCACGGTGGAGCATCGCGACGATGACGGCGACGAAGCACCGCCGTTCGAGAGCGACGACGACCACCGCTGATCCGCGGGCACCGATACACCGTCGGTACCCGCGTGCTTCACACCTGCTGCAGCTCCAGCAGTTCGCCCCACAGCCGGTCATCCTCGCGCTCCACGCGCAGGCGCAGCCGTGTGCCGTGATCGATGCGCAGCGCCCAGCACATCGCCATCGGCAGACCGCACACCTGCGACAGCACCATCCGCAGCGGCCCGCCATGACTGACGATCAGGGTCGGCACCGGGTCGGGGTCATCCAGCAAACGATGCAGGCCACGCGCGATGCGACGCTCGAAATGGCCCCAGCTTTCCCCGTGCGGCGGTGGATTGGCGTGCGGGTCCAGATGGAACGCCGACAGCGCGTCCATCGGCAGGGCCTCCAGTGCAAGGCCATCCCAGTCGCCGAAGTCGAGTTCCTCCCATTCTTCGTCGGCCTCCACGTCCACCGCGTGGAGAGCGGCCAGCGCCTCGGCGCTCGAGCGTGCACGCTGCCGCGGCGAGGACAGCACGCGCTGCCAGGACAGCCCGGCATAGCGCAAGCACAGGGCCTCGGTCGCGCCCTCGTGCAGCGGGGGATCGGTGCGGCCATCCAGATGATCGTCGCGGCCGGTGCTGGCATGGCGGATCAGGTCGAGGATCATGCCCGCCCCCCTCTGCTGCCCGCTGCGGCCGGCCAGTGAAGGCCACGGGCGTCGGTGCCGGGGTGCTGCAACCACGTTGGGGTCATGGAGATCACATCGAAAAAGCGAGGCGCATTCTAACCGGTACCCTCCACCGGCCCGGCCGATGGCTTAGACTGCGCCCACTTTCAGGTGACCCGGGGCTGCAAGGCCGCCAGGTTGAAACGGGAAGCCGGTGACGCGTCAGGCTCTGTGCCACGCCGCCACTCCGGCGCTGCCCCCGCAACGGTAAGCGTGGAAACACCAGGCACTACGCCACTGTGCTCCGGCATGGGAAGGCGCCTGGCACGATGGCACCGCCATCGACCCGCGAGCCCGGAGACCGGCCTGGAAGACGACTGGTTGCGATGCGGCGGGCATGGCGGCGGCAAGCCGGCGCCTGCGCGCCCGCCCACCGTCGTTGGCCCCTGCAGCGCGATCATCCCCACCCCTTGCCGCGCGGGCGTGCGCGGTGCATGGAGTCATCGATGAAGCTGCAAACCCGCGTTCTTTCCCTGGCCGTGCTGTCGGCCCTGCCCCTGCTGGCGTCCGCACAGAACGACGCCACCGCACTGGATCAGGTCGTGGTCACCGCGACCCGCACCCCGATCGCCCTGCAGGACAGCATTTCGCCGGCACAGGTGATCGACCGCGCCGAGATCGAGCGCAGCCAGGCGCCGTCGCTGCAGGATCTGCTGCGCGGCCGTGCCGGCATCAACCTCAACAACAGCGGTGGCCTGGGCAAGCAGAGCTCGCTGTTCCTGCGCGGCACCAATTCGGCCCATACCCTGGTGCTGGTCGATGGCGTGCGCATCAACACCGGCGACCTCGGCCTGGCCATGCTCCAGGACCTGCCGCTGGCGCAGATCGAGCGCGTCGAGATCGTGCGGGGTCCGCAGTCCAGTCTGTACGGCGCCGATGCGATCGGTGGCGTGATCCAGATCTTCACCCGTCGCAACGCCGGCCAGTTCGCGCCGCACCTGCAGCTCGGTGGTGGCAGCAACGGCCTGCGTGAGGCCAGCGGCGGCTTCGGCGGCAGTGGCGCGCGTGGCTGGTTCGGCACCGACATCGCCTACCAGCACACCGATGGCATCAACGCCTGCCGCGGCTCGGTGTCGCCGTTCGCCGGGTGCGGCGCCGATGAGCCCGACCGCGACGGCTACCGCAACCTGTCGATGAGCCTGCGCGGCGGCTATGCGCTGACCGATACGCTGAGCCTGGAAGGCACCGCGCTGCGCGCCGAAGGCGAGAACCATTACGACGGTTACTACAACTACTCCGAGACCCTGCAGCAGGTGCTCGGCGGCAAGCTGCGCTACACGCCCAGCGAGCGCTTCAACCTGACCGTGAATGTCGGCCGCGCCGACAACGAATCGGACAACTTCAACGGCGACACCTGGCTGGGCAACGCGCAGACCCATCGCGACAGCGCCTCGGTGCAGGCCGATATCGGCATCGCCGAGGGCCAGCTGCTGAGCGCCGGCGTGGACTGGAGCCAGGACAACCTGGACGGCAGCAGCGCCGGTTACCTGGTCGACAGCCGCGACAACACCGGCGTGTTCGTGCAGTACCAGGGCCGCTTCGGCGCGCATCACCTGCAGGCCAGCGTGCGCAACGACGACAACGAGCAGTTCGGCAACCACACCACCGGCAGCCTCGGCTGGGGCCTGGAGCTGGGCAGCGGGTTCCGCCTCAACGCCAGCTACGGCACCGCGTTCAAGGCGCCGACCTTCAGCGACCTCTACGACCCGTGGAGCGGCGTGCCGACCCTGGATCCGGAGAAGTCCAAGAGCGCGAACGTCGGCATCGCCCAGCAGGGCGACGGCTGGCGCTGGGGCCTGGACGTGTACGAAACCCGCATCGATGACCTGATCACCTACGACGCGACCACCTTCATGATGTCGCAGGTCGAAAAGGCCCGCATCCGCGGTGCCGAACTGACCGGTGCGATCACCGTCGCCGGGTTCGACCTCAACGCACAGCTCAGCCACACCGACCCGCGCAACCGCACCGACGGCAGCGCGCAGTTCGACAACTGGCTGGCCCGCCGCGCACAGAACACCGCGCGTCTGGACGTGGATCGCCGCTTCGGTGACGTCCGCGCCGGCCTCACCGCCAACGGCGCCGGCAAGCGCTACGACGACGCGGCCAACAGCGTGCGCCTGGGGGGCTACGGCACCCTCGACCTTCGTCTGGAATACGCCCTGACCCGCGACTGGTCGGTGCTGGGTCGGGTCAGCAACGTGTTCGACCGCGACTACGAAACCGTCGCCTGGTACAACCAGCCCGGCCGCGAATACCGCCTGAGCGTGCGTTACCAGCCGAAATAAGGCATCCGGACGGCGGCACCGCCGCCGTCCCGGCCCAGGCGTGTGCCGACCGTTGGTCGGCACACGCCTCGATGCGTCACAGCACCAGCAGTTCCCGCAGATCATCCACCACGGCAACCGCCTCGACGGTGTTCAGGTCCAGCCCGCGCGGATACCCATACCGCACCAGCGCCACCGGCATGCCGGCGTCCACCGCGGCGCGGTAATCGGTGATCGAATCACCCACCATCAACGCTGCCTCGACAGCGACGCCGAACTGCGCGGCGATATGGCGCAACGGCGCACCACTCGGCTTGCGCTCCGGCAGGGAATCCCCGCCCAGTACCAGCGCGAATGCGTCCTGCAGACCGAAGTGCTGCAGCAACGGCGCCACCAGCGCGGACGGCTTGTTGGTGCAGATCGCCAGCGTCACCGAACGTGCGCGCAAAGCGCCCAACGTTTCGCTCACGCCATCGAACAGACGCGGGCTGCGCAACAGGCACGCTTCGTAGTGCCGCATGAAACCCGGCATCACCTTGTCCAGATCGATGTCACTGTCGGCCGCGGAGAACGCCAGCTCGACCAGCCGCCGCACGCCATCGCCGATCCACGTCAACACCGTCGCCTCCGGCACGCGCGGCAACTCCCAGTCCTGCAGCGTGCGGTTGAGCGCTTCGGCGATATCGGCAGCGCTGTCCACCAGCGTGCCATCCAGATCGAACACCACCAACGGATACGGATAGGACAAGACGAGACTCACTTCAACGACGTGGGGAGACCATTGTAAGGTCGCGCCTGCGCGTTCCAGCTCATGCGCCGTTGACGTCCGGCGCTCAGAGCGACGCCAGGAACCGGGGACTGCTGAACCGCTCCACCAGGAAATCCAGGAAGCTGCGCATGATGGTCGGCAACTGTCGGCGAGACGCATATACCGCGTGGATGCCCAGCCCTTCGACCTCGTAATCCGGCAACACTTCGATCAGTTCGCCACTGCGCAGCAACGGGGCGATCTGGTACGTCGGCAACATCGCGATACCCGCACCGGCGCGCACCGCTTCGAGCAGCAACGATGCTTCATTGGCACTGATGTTGCCCCCCACCGCCACCGCGATCTTCCGTCCCTCGCGCTGCAGATGCCACACGCTCTTGCCGACGTAGTGATGGGTCAGGCAGTTGTGCGCGGCCAAGGCGTCGGCCGTGGTCGGCGTGCCGCGCTCGGCCAGGTACGCCGGCGCCGCGCACAGCACCGAACGGCACGGCGCCAACGGCCGCGCGATCAGGCTCGGGTCGATCGCACGCGAGATGCGCACGGCGATGTCCACGCGCTCTTCGACCAGATTCACCACCCGATCGACGAGGAGCAGTTCGACCCGCGTCAGCGGATGCCGTTTGACGAACTCGGCGACCGCCGCGGCCAGGTGGATCTGCCCGAACGAGACACTCGCAGTGACCCGCAGCAGCCCGTGCGGCTCGGGGTTGTCGGTGGCCAGCTCACCGCGCAGCTCATCGCCGATCGCCAGCATCTGGCGGAAGCGCAGCAGCGCCGCCTCGCCCGGCCCGGTCAGGCTGATCCGGCGCGTGGTCCGGTGCAGCAGCCGCGCGCCCAGCCAGCGCTCCACCTCGGCCAGATAGCGCGTCACCATCGCCCGCGACATCTCCAGCGCCTCGGCCGCCGCCGTCAGACTGCCGCGCTCGGCGACCTCGACGAACACGTTCATGGCGGTCATCCGGTCCATTTGATCGATCCGTGCAACAAATTAGGCCGTTATACGCGGTTTTTCGTTCGATTCCAGAGGCATACGCTGGCCTTCCTTCCTCAACGGACCTTCCCCATGAAAATCGCGCTTGTTGGTGCCACCGGCAACGTCGGCCGTGAAATCGCCCGCCAGGCCCTCGCCCGCGGCCATCAGGTCACCGCCATCGTGCGTCGCGAGACCGACCTCCCGGCTGAACTGGACGGCGCCCAGCTGGCCGTGGCCGCGCTGGATGACACCGACGCGCTGGCCGCCGTGATCGCCGGCCATGACGTCCTGGCCAGCGCCTTCGGCCCGCGCCCGGGCGATGCCCCCACCACGGTGACCACCACCAGTGCCGCGCTGGTCGCCGCTGCGCGCCAGGCCGGCGTGCCGCGCTTCATCATGGTCGGTGGTGCCGGCAGCCTGGACGTTGCCCCCGGCGTGCAGCTGGTGGACACCGAGGGCTTCCCGGATGCCTACAAGCCGGTCGCCCTGGCCGCCCGCGAGACGCTGACCCAGCTGCGCGCCGTCGATGACCTCGACTGGACGTTCTACTCCCCCGCCGCCGAAATCGGCCCGGGCCCGCAGCGCGGCGGCTTCCGCACCCAGGCCAGGAATTTCCTGGTCGGCGAGGACGGCCACAGCCGGATCAGCTATGCCGACTACGCCGACGCCTTCGTCAGCGAGATCGAAACCCCGCAGTACCTCCGCCAGATCGCCACCGTCGCGTACTGAGCCCTGCCCGCCCCGGCGATCCCCGCCGGGGCCCTGGATGGAACCCACTGCATGTCCATGCTCGCCCGCGCCCCCCTCGCCCTCAGCCTGGCCCTGATCACCGGCCTCACCGCCCTCGCCCCGGCCAGCAGCCACGCCCGCCCGGCCGCGCCCCCCCCGGCGCAGGCCGCCCCCCTCGCGGTGCAGCCCTACCATCCCGGCGACGACGCCCTGTTCGCGGTCTCCTCGACCCTGATCACCGGCCACCACGACGCCATCCTCGTCGACGCCCAGTTCGCCGCCACCGATGCTGCGCACCTCGTGCAGCGCATCCGCGATTCCGGCAAACGGCTGACCACGATCTACATCAGCCACGGCGACCCGGACTACTACTTCGGCCTGGCCACCCTGCAGGACGCCTTCCCCGACGCCCGCATCCTCGCCACCCCCGCGACCGTCGCCCACATCAACGCCACCCAAGCCGCCAAACTCGCGTACTGGGGCCCGCAGATGGGCGCAGGCAAACCCACCCGCATCGTCATCCCCACACTCCTCGACGGCGACACCCTCACCCTCGAAGGCCAACCGATCAGGATCATCGGCCTCACCGGCCCCACCCCCGATCGCACCGTCCTGTGGATCCCCGCCCTGCGCACCATCCTCGGCGGCATCCCGGTCGTCGCCGGCGAACACGTCTGGATGGCCGACACCCAGAGCGCGCCATCGCACGCGTACTGGCTGCAGACACTGGCAACCATCAAGGCGCTGAAGCCCGACCGCGTCATCCCCGGCCATTACGCAGCCGGTGCCCCCCTCGACATCAGCGCAGTGGATTTCACCGCCGACTACATCCGCGCCTTCGACGAAGAAACCGCACGCAGCAAAGATGCCAACGCACTGATCGCCGCCATGAAAAAACGCTATCCGAATCTCGCGGGCGAGAGTTCACTGGAACTGAGCGCGAAAGTAGCCAAGGGTGAAATGCAGTGGCCGTAAAGACGCATCCGTAGAAACCGAACGTCATTCGCGAATTTCGAAACGCACGACGCGTTTCCCCTCTGCGCACCGACCCAGTGTCGGAGGGACGGCGCGGGTGGGGTATCGGGACCGTGTGTTGCCATGGATGGCAACACACGAGCCTACATGGACGTACTTGCGGCGGGTCCCGATACCCCACCCGCGTCGTCCCAAGCCCTCACCACGCAGATACCAGCGCCTTGGCAATTGATCTTGATGTTGCTGTCGCCGTTGCTGTCGCCGTTGCCGTCAACACTTAAAAAGATCAAGAAAACGGCAAAAAGCGCGGACGAATACCGCCCAGCTACACATCACCCAGGTGATCAAACAACCCCGGCTGGCGCACCACCTCCCGCTCCCGGAATCCCCCCAACCCCACCCCCACCAACCGATACCGCGTCTCCAACGGCAACTCCACCCGCGCCCGCAACCCCAACGCAATCTCCCGCAACTCCTCCAACGAACCCGGCGGCGACTCCGGCGTAAAACTGCGCGTAATGATCCGGAACTGCGACGTCTTCAACTTCAACACCACCGTATGCCCCACACGGTCCGTCTTCCGCGTCGCCTGCCACGTCTTCTCCGCCAACTGCACGATCGCCGGCGCCAGATCCTCCAGCAACAGATCCTCCGCGAACGTATCCTCCGACGAAATCGACTGCACCGGCTGATCCGGCTCCACCGGCCGCTCATCCACACCGCGCGCACGATTGAACAAGCGTCCACCAAACGTGCCGAACCGCGCCTCCAGTTCCTCCAGCGGCAGCGTACGCAGATCGCCCACCGTCGCCACGCCCAGCTCCGCCAGCTTCGCCGCCATCACCTTGCCGACGCCCGGCACACGGTTCACCGGCAACGGCGTCAGGAACTGCTCGATGCGATGCGGCGGCACCACGAACTGACCATCCGGCTTGCGCCAATCCGACGCGATCTTGGCCAGGAACTTGTTCGGCGCGATCCCCGCCGAGGCCGTCAACTGCGTCTCCTCGCGGATCTGCGCACGGATGATCTGCGCGATCTCCGTCGCCACCGTCATCCCGCCCTTGTGTTCGGTCACATCCAGATACGCCTCGTCCAGCGACAGCGGCTCCACCAGGTCCGTATGCCGCAGGAAAATCTCGCGCACCTGGCGCGAGACCGCCTTGTAGCGCACGAAATCCGGCGGCACGAACACCGCATCCGGACACAGCCGCTCCGCGCGCACCGCCGGCATCGCCGAGCGCACCCCGAACACCCGTGCCTCGTAGGACGCCGCGCACACGACCGAGCGCATTCCCCGCCACGCCACCACCACCGGCTTGCCCCGCAGAGAAGGGTCGTCACGCTGCTCCACGGACGCGTAAAACGCGTCCATGTCGACGTGAATGATCTTGCGGGGGCGGGACACGGGCGTCGGTACTCGGATTCAGATGAACAAGATTACAGCCACACGCCGCAGTATGGTTGTTGGATAACAACGACATGCGTTTTTGAACCTGAAAACACTACGGCGGCGTACGGTTAAAACGTTTGATTGAATCACTTTTTCTCATGCACTCTTGAGCACTTGCTTCATGCAAGAGCAGTCGACCTGTGGTCGGCTCACCCCGATGACAACTTCTTCAGGATTGCGTTTTCCATGACTCGTCTCAACGCGTTCTCGCGCGACCAGCTGCTGGCCAGCGCCCGCGGTGAACTGTTCGGCCCGGGCAGCGGTCGCCTGCCCAATGATCCGATGCTGATGTTCGATCGCATCACCGACATCCGCGAGGACGGCGGTCCCCATGGCAAAGGCATGGTACGCGCGGAACTGGATATCCGCCCTGACCTGTGGTTCTTCGACTGTCATTTCCTCGGCGACCCGGTCATGCCCGGCTGCCTCGGCCTGGATGCCATGTGGCAGCTGACCGGCTTCTTCCTGACCTGGATCGGTGCGCCCGGCCGTGGCCGCGCCCTGGGCTGCGGCGAAGTCAAATTCACCGGCCAGGTGCTGCCGAGCGCCAAGCGCGTCACCTACGAAATCGACATCTCGCGCGTCATCAACCGCAAGCTGGTGATGGCACAGTCCGATGCCCGCATGCTGGTCGACGGTCGCGAAATCTATTCTGCCAAGGACCTGCGTGTAGGTCTGTTCACTTCCACTGAGAACTTCTGATGCGTCGCGTCGTCATTACCGGAATGGGCATCACCTCGTGCCTGGGCAACGATCTGGACACTGTGTCCTCGGCACTGCGTGAAGGCCGCGCCGGCATCCGCCACCTGCCCGATCACGCCGAAGCCGGCCTGCGCAGCCACGTGGGCGGCAACATCGAGCTGGACCTGGACGCGCAGATCGACCGCAAGGTGAAGCGCTTCATGAGCGATGCCTCGGCCTACGCCTACATCGCCATGCGCGACGCCATCGCCGATGCCGGCCTGGATGACGCACAGGTCGCCAACCCGCGTACCGGCCTGATCGCCGGCTCCGGCGGCGGCTCCAGCCAGTGGCAGGTGGAATCGGCCGACATCCTGCGCGCGCGTGGCGTGCGCAAGGTCGGCCCGTACATGGTGCCGCGCACGATGTGCTCCACGGTATCGGCCTGCCTGGCCACCGCGTTCCAGATCAAGGGCCTGAGCTACTCGCTGTCGGCCGCCTGCGCCACCTCCGCGCATTGCATCGGCGCCGCCGCGGATCTCATCCGTCATGGCGCGCAGGACGTGATGTTCGCCGGTGGCGGTGAAGACCTGCACTGGTCGATGAGCGTGATGTTCGATGCGATGGGCGCGCTGTCGACCCGTTTCAACGAGACCCCCGCCTCAGCCTCGCGCCCGTACGACAAGGACCGCGACGGCTTCGTCATCGCCGGTGGTGGCGGCATGCTGGTGCTGGAAGACTACGACCACGCCGTGGCCCGTGGCGCGCGCATCTATGCCGAGCTGGTCGGCTACGGTGTCACCTCCGATGGTGCCGACATGGTCGCCCCGTCCGGTGAAGGCGCGGTGCGCTGCATGAACATGGCGATGGAGCACCTCACCGCCCCGATCGACTACCTCAACACGCACGGCACCTCGACCCCGCTGGGCGACGTCACCGAGCTGAAGGCCGTCCGTGAAGTGTTCGGCGAGCGCATTCCGCCGCTGTCCTCGACCAAGGCGCTGTCCGGCCATTCGCTGGGCGCGGCAAGCGTGCACGAAGCGATCTACTGCCTGCTGATGATGCGCGACGGCTTCATCGCCGGCTCGGCCAACATCGGCGAGCTGGATCCGCTGGTGGAAGGCTTCCCGATCGTGCAGCAGACCCAGCCGGCACAGCTGAACACCGTGATGTCCAACAGCTTCGGCTTTGGCGGCACGAATGCGGCGCTGGTGTTCAGCCGCATCTGAGCAGCGCCTGGATCCGCATGAAAAAGCCCGGCCATGTGCCGGGCTTTTTCGTGGTCCAGACGGGCGACGCCATTCGTTACCGCGCGCCGGTCACCGGCAACAACGGCACCAGCAACTGCCGCGCATCCAGCAGCGAATCGACGATGCGATGCCCCAGCGCGCGCAGTTCCTCGTCCGGATGCACCAGGTCCGGCACCTGGATCGCGGTCATGCCCGCACCCACAGCCGCGCGGATGCCGGCCGGGGAATCCTCCAGCGCCAGGCAGCGCGCCGGGTCCTTGCCCAGCTTCTGCGCCGCCAGCAGGTAGATGTCCGGGGCCGGCTTGGGATGCGACACGTCGCTGCTGGTCACCACCACTTCGAAGAACGGCAGCAGCCCGGCAGCCGCCAGCTTGCGCGAGGCACGCGGCTGCCGCGTCGAGGTCGCCACCGCACGCGGAATGCCGTGTTCGTGCAGCAGCTGCAGGATCTCCAGGATGCCCGGACGCAGCGGCAGCCCCTGCTGCGTACGCGCCTCGTACAGGTCATGACAGCGCGCGAACAGCGCAGCGACCTGCGCGGCATCCACCGTCTGCAGCAGCAGGCGTTCGCAATCGCGATCGCCCAGGCCCACCATGCGCAGCCAGAACCCTTCCGGGAACGGCAGCGCCAGTTCCTGCGCCGCCTGCGACCAGCACGCAACCGAGACCCGCTCGCTGTCGATCATCAGGCCGTCCATGTCGAAGATGACGGCGTCGGGCAGGAACGGCAGCGCGGGGAAAGCACTCATGGCACGTTGAACAGCGTCTCGAGATCGGCCGCGTCCAGCATGCGCCACTCACCTTCCGGCAGCGCGCCCAGCGACAGCCCACCGATGCGGCTGCGGTGCAGCGCCTCGACGTGGTTGCCGACCGCCGCGAACATGCGGCGGGCCTGGTGATAGCGGCCTTCATGCAGCACCAGCTGCGCCTGGCGCGGCCCGGTGACGTGCAGCTCGGCCGGCAGCAGCGGCTTGTCATCCGATTCCAGCAGCAACGTGCCGCTGGCGAAGCGTGCGGTTTCATCGCCGCGCAGGTCTTCGGCCAGGGTGACCTCGTAAGCTTTATCCAGGCGCGACTTCGGCGACACGATCCGGTGCAGCAGCGCGCCGTCGTCGGTCATCAGCAGCATCCCGCTGGTATCGCGGTCCAGCCGCCCCACCGAGGACAGCACCGGCGCGCGGTCGCGGTAGCGCGGCGGCAGCAGGTCGTAGATCAGCCGGCCCTTGTCCTTGGTCGAGCAGGTGTAGCCGCGTGGTTTGTGCAGCAGCAGGGTCAGGCCCTGCGGCGGGTCCAGCGGCTCGCCCTCGACCCGGATCGCCTCATGCGCGACCGCGTCGTCGGCGTACAGCACCTCGCCCTCGGCATCGGTGATCAGGCCGGCGCGGAACATCCCCTGCACCTGCTTGCGGCTGCCATAGCCGAGGTTGGCCAACAGCTTCACCAGCTTCATGCGCGGCCTCCGCGGCCCCACTTCGGCTCGGTGCTGCGCGGCGTCCGGACCGGCGTGGCGCTCTTGCTGGCCTTGGTCGCTTCGATCAGCTTGAAGCCATCGCGCTCGGCGGCCACGCGGACCTGGCCGAAGCTCTCGTTGAGGATCTGCTCGTACGGCAGGTGGCGGTTGGCCACCAGCCACATCCGGCCGCCCGGGCGCAGCGCCTGCGCAGCCACGGCGATGAAGCGCTGGCCGATGTCGGGACGGTCGGCGCGGGACGGGGTGTGGAACGGCGGGTTGGTCACGATGAAGTCGTACTCGCCGTCGATCCCGGCAGTGACGTCCTGCCAGTGGTAGGCCAGCGCCGCCGGCTTGCCGAGCGCGCCGAGGTTCTCTCGGGCCAGCGCCAGCGCGCGGCCTTCGGCCTCGTACAGGTCCAGCGCGGTCACGTTCGGACAGCGCGCCAGCACTTCGGCGGACAGATAGCCGAAGCCGGCGCCCAGATCGGCGCCGCGGCCGGCCAGATCGGCTGGCAGCTGCTCGACCAGCAGCGCGGAGGCCGGGTCGATGCGGTCCCAGGCGAAGATGCCCGGACGGCTCTGGAAGCGGCCGCCCAGGATCGCGCGCGGCGCGTCCAGCGACGCCCAGCGCTGTGCCAGCGCGGCGTCGTGCTGGCCGTTGAGCGGGGCGGTCCAGTAGGCGCGGCAGTGGTTCTTGGTCAGCTTGCCGCCCAGGCCGGCCAGCTGCTGCAGGTCGCCTTCGCCGGAGCGCGCCCCTTCGTTGTTGTGCTGGCAGGCCACCACGATGCCGCCCGGGGCGGCCAGGGCCAGCGCGCGGGCGAACAGGGCCTTGGCTTCCTCACGCTGGCGCGGCGGCAGCACCAGCACCACCGCGTAGCGGGTGGCATCGGTGGCCAGCTGCTGTTCGTCGCGCACCGTCCAGCCACTGGCTTCCAGCGCATCGGCGAACGGGCGGAAGCTCTGCTCGCAGACCAGCTGGGCCGGCTGAGCGTGCTCGCGCAGCGGGGCGCCATCGCGGGCGCGCAGGAACAGCACGGGGCCGGTGGGCCAGGACAGCACGCCACTGGCGAACGGCAGGAACAGGGTTTCCAGGGGAGCGTCGTGCTGGGCAGCCATGCGGGGGGCACATCTTGAAAGAGGCCGCCATTCTACCGGTTCGCCCCGCCCCACCCGGATTTGCGTTTATTCAACGTCCTGTTGATGCCCTGACAACATCCAAACCGGCAGGGTGGAACCTCACTTCCCGTGGAGATGGCTCATGCGTGCATTGTTCGTCGGTGGCGTAGTCGACAACAGCGAGATGGACATGGAGGGCAGCCAACCACCGGTGCATTACCCCGAAGACACCGGCGGCGGCCATTCGCGCTACCGGCTCCACCAGGTCGGCAAGACGGCCGACGGCAGCGTGGCCTATGCGGTCTATGGCGCCCCGGACCTGGCCGATGAAGAAGTGGCCCGGATCGCCGATGAGCGGGCCTACGCGCGCCGTTTCGAGGCCGAGCCCAGCGAATTCATCCACTGAGCCCGTCTCGGGCGGCGCGCCTGCCCACCGCGATCACTCGCGGTAGGGCAGCTGCCGGACGGCCGTGATCTGGTCCAGCCACACCACGTGCTGCTGTGCCGGGGTGTCCAGATCGTCCAGCCGCAGCTGGCCGTTGCTGCCTTCGTTCTCCTCGGTGTCGCGGTACTGCTGCAGCGTCGGCTGCACGGCCACGGTGCCCAGCAGGCGGCTGCCATCATCAAGCGTAAGTTCGACCCGGGTCTGGCCATGCAGCTGCGGCAGCAGCGCTTCCAGGGCCGCGATGGCGGCCGGATCGGTGTGGATGCGGGGGGCGTAACGGGACATGGTGACTCCTGTGGCGTACGCCTCAGTGTGCCCGCGGCGGCGTCAACACACCGCCAACGGCCTCGGCTCAGCGCTCGCCGAGCACACCGCGCACAGCGGCGACCAGCTGGGCCACCGAATACGGCTTGGCCACATGTTCCTGGAAGCCCGACGCGAGCGCGCGCTTGCGATCGTCGGCACGCGCCAGCGCGGTCACCGCCACGGCGGGCAGCGCATCGGGCTCGACCCCCATGTTGTCGCGCAGCGTGCGGACCAGCCCGTAGCCATCCATGCCCGGCATGCCGATATCGGTCAGCAGCGCGTCGATGCCCTCATGCCCGTTCTCGTTGAGCAGGGCCAGCGCTTCTCCGGCCGAGGAGGCCGTAGTGACCGAGGCACCCTGTTCCTCCAGCAGCCGCCGCAGGTACTCCAGCACTTCGGGCTGGTCTTCGACGGCCAGCAGGTGCAGGCCCTTGAGCGGATACGGTTCGATGATCTGCTCGGTGATCGGGCCACTGAACACTTCGCGCAGCGGACGGCCGTCGGCCTGCGGCTGATAGCGCGGCAGGCGCACGTTGAAGCTCGCCCCCTGCCCGTGACCCTCGCTGCTGGCCGCGACCACGCCACCATGCAGTTCGACCAGCTGCTGCACGATCGCCAGCCCCAGCCCCAGGCCGCCGTGGCGGCGCGTGGTGGTGCCGTCGGCCTGGCGGAAGCGGCTGAACAGATGGCGCAGGAATTCCGGTGCGATACCGTCGCCGGAATCGGTCACGGTGATCGACCACTGCCCGCCGTCGGCGGCCAGGGTCAGGATCACGCGCCCTTCGGCGGGGGTGAATTTGATCGCGTTGGAGAGCAGGTTCCACAGCACCTGCTGCAGGCGCGTGGCATCGCCGAGCACCAGGCAGGGCTCGTCGGGCATCACCAGTTCCATCGTCAGCGCCTTGCCTTCGGCGACCAGCTCCTGCGCGCGCATCGCTTCTTCCAGCTGCGCACGCAGATCCAGCATCTCCACTTCCAGCTGGACCTTGCCCAGCAGCATGCTGCTCAGGTCCAGCATGTCCGAGATCAGGCGTTTCTGCGCCATCGCACTGTTGGCGATCACGCCCAGTCCCTTGTACATCGGGCTGGTGTTGTCGATGCGCTGCAGCAGCAGTTCGCTCCAGCCCAGGATGGTGGTCAGCGGCGTGCGCAGCTCGTGCGACAGCGTGGCCAGGAACTCATCCTTCAGGCGCGCCATGTTCTCGGCAGCGCTGCGTGCGGCACGCTCGGACTGCAGCAGTTCCTCGCGCGCCATTTCGATCTCGCGGCGCTCGGTCACGTCCGGACTGCTGCCGGCCAGGCCGATGAAACGGCCCATGCGCGAGAAACGCGGACGCGCGTTCATCTCCAGCCAGCGCCACTGGCCGTCGGCGCGGCGGCCGCGGACCAGCGCATGCATGGAGCGCTGCGACTTCAGCGCTTCCTGCAGTTCGTAATCGAACACAGAGGCATCATCGGGATGCACCAGCCCACGCCAGACGTCATCCGGCACGCGCTGCTCGTCGCCGCCAAAGAACTCACTGAAAGCGCTGTTGACGAAGCGCGAATGGCCGCGCTCATCGAGCACCCAGACCGGCATCGGCAGGCCATCGGCCAGTGCACTGAAGCGCGCCTCGCTTTCGGCGAGTTCGACTTCGATGTGCTTGCGGTTGGTGATGTCGAAGAACACCACGGCCACCAGATGCTCGCCGGGCTCGCCCACGCTGACCGCCTCGACCGAGTACCACCGGTTCAAGGCGCGCGCTTCCATTTCGAACTGCCTGGCCTGGCCGCTCAGTGCCACCTCGCCATAGACACGGTACCAATCCTGCTCATGCCCGGGCTGCAGGCTGCTCATCCGCTGCCCGCAGGCGTTGTCGAGTCCGGTGTTCCGGGCAAACGCCTCGTTGACCTCGACGAACCGGTAGTCCACGCCGACACCGGCATCGTCGAAAATCACTTCGATGATGCAGAACCCCGCATTCAGGCGTTCAAGTACCGTGCGATACAGGGCCGGATCCGGCGATGAAGCCAGGAAAGAGGCGCGTTCCAACGTCGAAGTGGGCAGGCTGGGCAAGGGCTTCAATGAGGCAACTGGCGAAACAGAGGAGGACAGGATCGGCCAACGCGCGTATTCGCAGCGTCAAGCGCCGAGGGTCGGGGGGCGGGCCTGGGTGAATTGGCGCCAACCGCAGAGGCGGAGCATACACGCCTGCATTGTGGGCCACCCGGATCGGGATCACACTGGGCACCTGATCCCACTTGTGATCGCGACCCAGGAGTTGTCATGCACCGCACATCCCTGATCGCCGGCGCCCTGGCTGGCCTGCTGCTCGTCGGCGGTGCCTCCGCCGCTCCGCGTACCGTGACCGACCCGCAGGCCCCGCGCGCGCTCCAGGCCGATGGCCCGGTCCAGGTGACCTGGACCGACCCGGCGCAGTTCACCGAGATCCGCCAGAGCAACAACCGCTTCGAAGCCGAACGCGGCGACTGGGTGCAGCAGCTGGCCAAGTACGTCCAGACCACTGCCGGCAAGGAGCTGCAGCCTGGCCAGACGCTGGACGTGACGTTTACCGACATCAAGCGCGCCGGTGATTACGAGCCGTGGCACGGCCCGCGCTCCAACGACATCCGGGTGATGCGCGACATCTATCCGCCGCGCGTGTCACTGACCTACACCCTCAAGGATGCGCAGGGCCAGGTGATCGGCGAAGGGGAACGCAAGCTGCAGGACACCGGCTACCTGCACAACATCGGCCGGCAGAGCGACACCGATCCGTTGCGCTATGAGAAGCGCCTGCTGGATGACTGGATCCGGCGCGACCTGCGCAACCAGGCCACCGCCCGTTCCTGAGCCCTCCCTCAGCCGCCCACGTACTCGCGCACGACCCGCTTCACGCCGCACGGCAGCTGGTAGGCACTGACGCCGCACAGCGGTGCCAGCGCCTCGATGCGCGGGGCATCGCCCCACAGCGTCACCGTGCTGCCGATACCGGCCTGCGGCAGGTGGGTGAGGTCGACGGTGAGCATGTCCATCGAGACCCGACCGATCACGATGCCGGGCTGGTCATCGATCCGCACCGGCGTGCCGTTCGGCGCGAACTGCGGGTAACCATCGGCATAGCCGAGGGCGACCACGCCGACCCGGGTCGGTCGCTGCGCGACGAACCGCGCGCCGTAGCCGACCGGCTCGCCCACCGCGATATCGCGCACCGCGAAGATTTTCGAGCGCATGGTCATGACCGGGCGCAGGCGCTCGGTCAGCGCGGTATGCGCCGGCATCGGGTTGATCCCGTACAGCATCAGGCCCGGACGGACCCAGTCGCTGCGCACGTCCGGCCAGCCCAGCAGCGCCGGCGAGTTGCACAGACTGGTCTGCCCGGCCAGACCCTCGATGGCGGCCGCGAACACATCGGCCTGCTCGCGGGTGCGCGGGCTGTCCAGTTCGTCGGCACGCGCCATGTGGGTCATCAGCACCATCGGCCCGACATGCCCCAGCGTGCTCAGCGTGGCGTGCGCGGCGCGGAACTCGTCCGGCCACAGACCCAGGCGATGCATGCCGCTGTCCAGCTTCAACCACACGGTGAGCGTGGCGGTGGTCTGGAACGCGGCGACCGCCTCGACCTGCCACGGCGCGCCGACCGCGAACCACAGATCGTGTTCGACGATCAGCGGCAACTCATCGGCGTCAAAGAAGCCTTCCAGCAGCAGGATCGGGCCGGTGATGCCGGCCGCCCGCAGTTCCAGCGCTTCCTCGATGCAGGCCACGCCGAACGCATCGGCCTCGGCCTGCAGCGCGCGGGCGCAGCGCACCGCACCGTGGCCGTAGGCATCGGCCTTGATCACGGCAACGGCCTTGCCGCCGCCCAGTTCGCGTGCCAGCCGGTAATTGCCGCGCAGCGCCTCCAGATCAATCAACGCACGGGCTGGGCGCATGAACTCGACTCACGGTGACGGACGGACGCGGCATGGTGGGTGTAACGGAAGATATCCAGGCCTTCGGTGCTGATCTGCGGCTGGCGGGCATCCATCAGGTCGGCCAGGTAGCGGCCGGAGCCGCACGCCATGGTCCAGCCCAGGGTGCCGTGGCCGGTATTGAGGAACAGGTTGCGATACGGCGTGGCGCCGACCACCGGCGTGCCATCCGGCGTGGCCGGGCGCAGGCCGGTCCAGAACTCGGCGCGCGACAGATCGCCGCCGTGCGGGTACAGATCGCGCACGACCTTCTCCAGCGTGGCGCGGCGGCGCGGCGAGAGCGACAGGTCGAACCCGCCCACTTCGGCCATGCCACCCACGCGGATGCGGTCGTCGAAGCGGGTCACGGCCACCTTGTAGCTTTCGTCCAGGATGGTCGAGGTCGGGGCCATCGCCGGGTCGGTGATCGGCAGCGTCAGCGAGTACCCCTTGAGCGGGTACACCGGCAGCTGCATGCCCAGCGGCGCGACCAGCGACGGCGAATAGCTGCCCAGCGCGACCACGTAGTGATCGGCGGTTTCCAGCTTGCCGTCGATGCGCACACCGGTGATGCGGTCTCCATCGCTCTGCAGGCCGGCGATGTCCTGGTCGAAGCGGAACTCGACCCCGGCATCGACACACATCTGCGCCAGGCGGCGGGTGAACAGCTGGCAGTCGCCGGTCTGGTCGCGCGGCAGGCGCAGCGCGCCGACGAGCGTGTCGGCCACGCCGGCCAGGGCCGGTTCGTGGGCGATGATGCCGTCGCGGTCGAGCACCTGGTAGGGCACGCCGTACTGCGCCAGCACCTCGATGTCCTGCGCGGAGGCATCCAGCTGCTGCTGGGTACGGAACAGCTGGGTCGTGCCCAGGTCGCGGCCCTCGAACTCGATGCCGGTCTCGCGGCGCAGTTCGTTGAGGCAGTCGCGGCTGTACTCGGACATGCGCACCATGCGCGCCTTGTTGATCGCGTAACGCTCATGCGTGCAGTTGCGCAGCATCTGCGCCAGCCAGCGGTACTGGTGCCAGTCCAGGCCCGGGCGGATCGCCAGCGGCGCGTGTTCGGAGAACAGCCACTTGACCGCCTTGAGCGGCACGCCCGGGGCGGCCCACGGCGAGGTGTAGCCGAACGACAGCTGGCCGGCGTTGGCGAAACTGGTTTCCAGCGCCGGACCGGGCTGGCGGTCGACGACCGTGACTTCAAACCCGGCCTGCCGCAGATACCAGGCACTGGTCGTGCCGATCACACCGCTGCCTAGGACTAGAACACGCATGACACCTCTCCAACCCGATCATTCCCTGCGCAGGAGCACGCCGGGACCATAATTGAGGAAGTATAGTCAGCGCCAACCAAGCAATTTGCCTGTTTTTGGCGCCGCAAGCAGGGTATTGTCCTGCCAACACCCCTGAGAGGCTGACGCCGATGGCCGCGCGTGCCCGCGAACTGGACAAGATCGACCGCAAGATCCTGCGCATCCTGCAGGACGAGGGCCGGATTTCCTTCACCGAGCTGGGCGAGCGCGTCGGCCTGTCGACCACGCCGTGCACCGAGCGCGTCCGCCGACTCGAGCGCGATGGCGCGATCACCGGCTACTACGCCAAGCTCGATCCGCACTACCTCAAGGCCAGCCTGCTGGTGTTCGTGGAGATCAGCCTGGCCTACAAGTCCGGCGACATCTTCGAAGAGTTCCGGCGGGCGGCGTTGAAGCTGCCCAATGTGCTGGAATGCCATCTGGTCTCGGGCGACTTCGATTACCTGCTCAAGGCGCGCATCAGCGAGATGGCGTCGTACCGCAAGCTGCTCGGCAGCACGCTGCTGACCCTGCCGCACGTGCGTGAATCCAAGAGCTATATCGTGATGGAAGAGGTCAAGGAAACCCTGACGCTGCCGATCCCGGATTGAGCGCGGGCCGGTTTCAGGCCGGTGTAAAGCAAAAAGGCGGCGCGCAGGTGCGCACCGCCTTCGTTCATTGCGCCAAGCGCATCAGCGCTGCTGTTTCTGGTCCTGATGCTTCTGGTCCTGCTGCTTGCCGCCCTTCTGATTCTGCTGGTCCCACTGCTGCTGGTTCTGCTGGCCGGGCTTCTGGTTCTGTTGCTGACTGCCCTGCTGCTCCTGCGGCGCCTTGCCGGGACTGCGGTTCTGCTGGTTAGCCATGATTGCACTCTTCTCGAAAACCTCGGGGATGCGCTGTGTTGCGGCGCGGGGACAGGGTCTCGCCGAGCCGGTTAATCACAGGCGAAAAACCGGTGAGGCACTCCGTTGACGGCGATGACTGCGGGCAGGGCGATGTAAATCGTTCATCCTGCTCGCCGGCCACGGCCGCCAGTCACGGCTTGATCTGTTGTCCGTCGCCGCTGGGAATGGAGTCGTAGTAGCGGCCGTTGCGGGTATCGAGCACCCGGTTGGGGCTGACCTGGCGGGCCCCGGGAATGATCCGGCCATGGCGGTCGTAGACCTTGCCCTGTACCGCGGGCCCCTGCATCGGCGTGGGCTGCGAAGGGCCTTTGCTCTGGATCGGATGCGTGCGCAGCTGCTGCTGGGTCTGCGCGGACGACCTCACCGGCGCCATCTGCCCGGACAGGCTGTCTACCGGCGCCGGCTGGACGGGGGTGGGCAGCGGCGTGGGGGTGGGCTGCGGCGCGACCACCGGCCGCGTCGCCGTGGGCCTGGGCGGCGGGCCGATCTGCGCGGCCGCGGTCAACGGCAACAGCACCAGCAGGGCAGCAGCGAGGCGGCGTGGGCGGTACATGGCGGTCTCCCGGCGACGGTTCAGGTCTTCACCATGCACCTGCACGGGTATCAGCACCATGAACGCCCTGCCTTGTACCTCCAGAGGCAACAGCTCAATCTACGTACCACATCAATAGGGAATGTTTATGACAGCTTTCGACCTTTCCCCGCCCACCGACGCCCAGCGCCAGGCCCTGGTGGCCGGGCTCAGCGCCGATGAGCAGCGCGTGCTGCTGCACCATGGCACCGAGGCGCCGTTCTGCGGGGTGTTCCTGGACAACAAGCAGGACGGGGTCTACGGCTGCCGTCTGTGCGGCCTGCCGCTGTTCCGCTCCAGCACCAAGTTCGACTCCGGCACCGGCTGGCCGAGCTTCTTCGCGCCCTTCGACCCGGCCCATGTCCGCGAGATCCGCGACGCCAGCCATGGCATGGTCCGCACCGAAATCGTCTGCGCGCGGTGTGACAGCCATCTCGGCCATGTGTTCCCCGATGGCCCGCCGCCGACCCACGAGCGCCACTGCCTGAATTCGGTCTCGCTGTCGTTCACGCCCAACGGGCAGGCCTATCCGGATCCCCTGCAGCGCGGCGGTGCCGAAGGCGGCACGGCGGCCTGAGGCACGAACCGTCGGTCCGCACGGCTGAGGCGTGCCTGTGGCTTGGCCCGCACGCGCCAGCTCAAAAGTGTGACATTGGTCGAACGCCCCCCTTCAGAAATGGTGTGAACGGGCCGACATGGAGGTATCCCCTTCCCGCGTCGGCCCCATGCTCATCATCGTTGGACTTCTCGTCGTCATCCTCAGCGTGCTCGGCGGTTATGTGGGCGCGCACGGCAAACTCGGCGCGCTGTGGCAGCCCTATGAACTGGTGATCATCGGCGGCGCCGCGCTGGGCGCGTTCCTGGTCGGCACCCCGGTCAAAACCGTGAAGCAGACCCTGCAGGCCACCGTCGGCGTGTTCAAGGGCCCGCGCTACAAGCAGCAGGACTACATCGACGTCCTCAGCCTGCTCTACGAACTGCTCAACAAGGCCCGCCGCGAAGGCTTCATGGCGCTGGAAGACCATGTCGAGCGCCCGGCCGAGAGCAGCATCTTCGCCAACTACCCCAAGGTGCAGGCCGACCATCACCTGGTCGACTTCATCACCGACTGCCTGCGCCTGATGATCGGCAGCAACATCGAGCCGCATGAGCTGGAGCCGCTGCTGGAGCTGGAGCTGGAGAAGCACCACGGCGAGGCGATGCAGCCGGCGGCGGTGCTCAACAAGGTCGCCGACGGCCTGCCGGGCTTCGGCATCGTCGCCGCGGTGCTCGGCATCGTGATCACCATGGGCTCGATCGGCGGCGAGATCACCGAAGTCGGCGCACACGTCGCCGGCGCGCTGGTCGGTACCTTCCTGGGCATCCTGCTGGCCTACGGCTTCGTCGGCCCGCTGGCCTCGGCCGTGGAAGCCCGCGCCGAACAGGACGCGCGCATCTACGAATCGGTGAAGACCGCCCTGCTGGCCTGCCTGCGCGGCTACAACCCGAAGATCGCCCTCGAATTCGCCCGCAAGACCCTGCCGTCCAACGTGCGCCCGGGCTTCAGCGCGTTCGAACAGCACCTCAAGACGGTCAAGTAAGGCAGCGCCATGGCCGAGACCAAACCCACCGTCATCGTCCGCCGGGTCAAGAAGGCCGGCCACGCCGCGCACCATGGCGGCGCCTGGAAGGTGGCCTATGCCGACTTCGTGACCGCGATGATGGCCTTCTTCCTGGTGTTGTGGCTGATGGCCGCCACCACCAAGCCCGAGCGCGCGGCGATCTCCGAGTACTTCCGCAACCCCAGCCCGCTGGCCGGCAGCAGTTCCACTCCGGCCCCCGGCATGGCCGGTCCGGGCGGCGCCAGCACCTCGATGATCAAGCTGGGCGGCGCCACCGACATCTCGCGCGGCAACAGCAACGATCCCTTCCAGAACCAGCAGGCCGCCAAGCCGGTGCCGCAGACCGATCGCGAGCGGGAGAAGCAGCAGCTCGAAGCGCTCAAGCAGGAGCTGGAAGAAGCGATCAGCAAGAGCCAGGCGCTGGAGCCGTTCAAGGACCAGCTGCTGCTCGACCTCACCCCGGAAGGGCTGCGCATCCAGATCGTGGACAAGCAGAACCGTCCGATGTTCGACATGGGCAGCGCCACGCTCAAGCCGTATACGCGCGAGATCCTGCGCGAGCTGTCGCAGTTCATCAACCACGTGCCGAACCGGATCAGCATCACCGGGCATACCGACACCACCGCGTACAACGCCGTGCATGGCTACAGCAACTGGGAGCTCAGCGCCGACCGCGCCAACGCCGCCCGGCGTGCGCTGCTTGATGGCGGGATGACCGAAGACAAGGTGACCCGCGTGGTCGGTCTGTCCTCCTCGGTGCTGTTCGACCGGAGCCAGCCGGGCAACCCGATCAACCGCCGGATCAGCATCGTGGTGATGACCAAGGCCGCCGAGGCCGCGGCGTTGGCCGGTGCCGGCCAGGAAGTGGCGCTGTCGCCCACGGCAGCCGACGCGGATATCCAGGCGGCGCTGGCGCCGGCTGTCGCGCCGTAAAGGGCGCGGCGGCGGCCGGTGCTGCGGATCCTTCACGGAATCCGTGGAGCCGGCCAGCGGCCGGCACTACAATGGGTCTTTCCTTTTGTAGATAGACCGTTCCCATGTCCAAGCAGTCCAAGGCCAAGCGCGACAAGCGCAAGAAGCAGCAGCCCAAGCGTCCGATCAACCGCCTCAACGCCCAGCAGCCGGTGCAGAACCATGCCGTGCTGACCAACGAAGAAGGCCAGGTCGTCGCCGCGATCGGCCTGCAGGGCACCGAGTGGCTGCTGGCCATCGGCGGCCAGACCATGGGCAACGCCGACAACCCGGTGCCGATGCTGGCCATGCTCAAGCACCTGTCCAACGTTCAGGAAAAGGAAGGCCGCAAGGTCAACCTGGAGTACTCGACCCAGCTGCAGCAGCTGATCGACGACCTGGCCGCCGACGAAGGCAAGACCGCCGACGAGTACCTGTCGCAGCTGGTTTCCGAGTTCGAAGGCGTGGAAGGTGACGACGAAGCCGACGCCGCCGATGCCGGGATCGTGGCCGACGACGACGCTGCCACGGCCGATGCCGAGCCGGCCCCGGCCGCCAGCGACGACAAGCCGCAGGCCTGAGCCACGGCGATCCGGTGACGGTCTATATCGACGATGCGGTACACCCCTGGCGCGGCGAGCGCTGGGCGCATCTGATGGCCGACACCCTGCCCGAGCTGCACGCCATGGCGGCGCAGCTCGGGATTCCGCGGCGGGCGTTCCAGAACCGCCGCAGCGGCGCGCACTACGACGTGCCCGCCCCGCTGCGCCTGCAGGCGATCGCCCTGGGCGCACAGGCCATCTCACGGCATACGGACCGCGCGCTGGTCAAAGCGGTCATCGCCAATGCGAGAAGCCAATACCGGTAGGTGCCGACCGTGGGTCGGCACATGCAGACCGCGGTCCCGCCGTCAGAACGGATCGCTGCCCGGCCGCACTTCCACGCCCAGCAGCGAGCACAGCGCCAGCATCGCGTCGTCATCGCGGTTGAGCGCCATCCAGCCGGCCAGCGTGTCATTGCCGGTATCCACGCTCCACAGCGCGTAGTTGTGCTCGCGCAGGCGGTCGTGGGCGGTGGCCATCAGCATCGGCGCGTCCACCCCGGCGGCGAAATCCTCATCGTCCAGGTCGCCACCCCAGTCGATCTGCAGGTTCCAGCGCGCGGACAGCTCGTTGACGGCCGACATCAGCGCATCGGCATCGCTGCGCTCGACCTCGAAGCCGGACTGCCAGGCGATCGCGGCCATCATCGGCGGCAGCCAGTCGGCGTCTTCATCGATGCCTTCACCGCTTTCCAGCAGCGCCTCGCGCCAGCGGTTGAACTGCTGCAGGGCCAGTTCTTCATCGCCCGGGTTGATCAGCACGAACAGGTTCCAGATCCGCGCCTCGAAATCGTCCTCGTCGAAATCGCGTTCCTCTTCTTCGAAGTCGAAATAATCGCTGTTGTCGGGCATGGCCGGTATTCCTGGAGACAGGGGCGCATTCTGCCGTGCAAGGGCGTTCGCAGGAAGCGAAATTCGGCGCGGGGCCCGCTGCGGTTTATCCTGTACGCCAGAAGACGGCCTTGGTGGTCGTCAGCATCCTGTGACCATGAGCGATACCCCTCCCGATCACCTGGCGATCAACCCGACCAGTCCCTTCCACGATGCCGCTGCGCTGGAGCGCGGCGTGGGCATCCGCTTCAACGATGTCGAGCGCGACAACGTCGAGGAGTATTCCGTCAGCGAAGGCTGGATCCGCGTGCAGGCCGGCAAGGCCCGCGACCGCCGCGGCAACCCGATGACGATCAAGATCAAGGGCACCGTGGTGGCCTACTTCCTGGATCAGAAGCCGGACGCCTGATTCCAGGTCTGCCGGAGACGCCTGATCCCACGTCTGCCGGGGTAGAGCCACCCCATGGGTGGCTGCCCTTCGTCCCGGGCGCGGGAATCCTACCGGATCCGCGCAGCCACCCATGGGGTGGCTCTACCCCTGGCACGGTGCGGCTTCAATCGCGTTGCCGCGTTTCCAGCAGGTCCAGGTTGCGGATCAGCCGGCGCGAGATCTCATCGGAAATCTTCCCGCGCCGGGTCAGCCGGAACAGCTCTTCGCGCTCGGCGGTGAGACCGGCGGTGCGCAGCTGGCGATAGCCCTGCTCCATCCGCTTCACCTTTTCCGGATCGGCATCCGGCCCGGCCTCTTTCTCAAGATTGCGCTGGTACAGCAGGCTCACCCGTGAGGCGGCGTCGTTGTAGAGCTGCACGTTCTCGGTGGTCTGGTTCTGCACCAGCTGCTGGCGCGTACGCTCCACCCCGGCCAGCGCGGCCTTGGCGGCGAGCTTGCGGGCCAGGTCTTCTTCCTTGCGCTCGCCCGAATCGGCCGGCAGCTCCAGCCCCTTGAGCAGGCGCGGCAGCGCGATGCTGGCGCCGACCAGCGAGATCAGGATCACCGCCGCGGCCAGGAAGATCACCAGATCGCGCGCCGGGAACGCACTGCCATCGGGCAGGAACAGCGGCAGGGTCAGCACGCCGGCCAGGGTGATCGCACCGCGCACGCCGGCCAGCGAGGTCGCCACCACGATCCGCCACGACGTGCCCGGGCGTGCTTCCCCCCGGTGGCGCGCGCGCAGCAGGCTCCAGCGCAGCGACAGCCACACCCAGGCCAGGCGCAGCAGCACCAGCGCCAGGTTGATCACCACCACGTAGACCAGCAGCCACCACGCACTGTGGTGCCCGCTCTCGCTGACCGTCTTGATCGCGCGCTCGACGATGCCGGGCAGCTGCTCGCCGAGCAGCACGAACATGATGCCGTTGAAGCTGAACTGCAGCATGTTCCACACAGCCGTGCGCTGCACGCGCATGCTGCCCGAGACACGGCCGCTCAGTTCCACATAGCTCATCGTGATGCCCGCGGCGACCGCGGAGAGAATGCCCGAGGCGTTGAACTCTTCGGCCAGCAGGTAGGCGGCGAACGGGATCAGCAGATTCACCAGCAGCGCCGCACCGGGCTCCTCGCCGAAGCGCCGCCACAGCCAGCGCTGGAAGGTCGACACGCCCAGCGTCACCGCCACACCGATCGCCAGCCCGGCCACCGCCACCCACAGGAAGGTCAGCGAGGCCGCCGCCAGCGAGAAGGTGCCGGTCATCACGGCTGCCACCGCGAAGCGGAAGCAGACCAGGCCGGAGGCATCATTGAGCAGCGACTCGCCTTCCAGGATGTGCATCAGCCGCTTGGGGATCGGCGCGCGCGAGGCGATCGAGCTGACCGCCACCGGATCGGTCGGCGAGATGATCGCCGCCAGCGCGAAGGCCACGGCCAGCGGCATCACCGGGATCATCCAGTGGATCAGGAACCCGGCCCCGATCACGGTGAACACCACCAGCCCGAACGCCAGCTCCAGGATCACGCCTTTATCGCGGAACAGGCCCTGCTTGGGGATGCGCCAGCCATCCAGGAACAGCAGCGGTGGCAGGAACAACAGGAAGAACATCTCCGGCTCCAGCGCGTGGCCGCGGTTGAACACCCCGGCAATGACCGCGCCCAGCCCGATCTGCACCAGCGGCAGTGGCAGGGACAACGGCAGGACGCGGACCAGGTAGCCGCTGGCGACCACCGCCACCAGCATCGCCAGGACGACTTCAATGGTATGCATGCATTTTCCAGTAAGCAGCGCGGGGGAGGCTGCGGGCAGCCGGCGCCGGAAACAGGAAAAAACGTACCACACGTGCGCCGCCACGCGAATGCGCGGGGCACACCAGGCTCAGTCGGCGGACAGCCGCTGCGCGTCGGCGCCGTCGAAGCGATAGATGTCCATCGCCAGGAAACCGGCATCGATGCCGGCATCGATACGCTGCGCGCCGAGCGCATCGCCACCGGCCGCGCCCATCGCGAAGTGCAGCGGCTGCAGGTGCTCGTCGCTGGGGTGTGCCTGCACGGCGTGCGGGGCCTGACGGCGGTAGTCCAGCAAGGCGGCACTGTCATCGGCCTGCAGGCACTGCTCCACCCACTCGATGAAGGGCCGCACATACGGCGCCTCCTTGCCGTCCTGGTAGCTGAGCCAATCGTGCAGGTTGTGGGTGATGCTGCCCGAGCCGATCAACAGCACGCCCTGCTCGCGCAGCGGCGCCAGCGCGCGGCCCAGCGCGAACTGATGGGCCGGCCCACGCATTGGCTGGATCGCCAGCGGCACGACCGGAATCTCCGCCTGCGGGTACAGGAAGCGCAGCGGCACCCAGGCACCGTGGTCGAGGCCGCGCTGCGGATCGATTGCCGTCGGCAGGCCGGCCGCGTTCAGCCGCTGCGCGATCTCCTGGGCCAGCGCAGGATCGCCTGGCGCCGGGTACTGCAGATCGAACAGCGCCTGCGGAAAACCGCCGAAATCGTGGATCGTCGGTGGCCGGGCATGCCCGCCCACCACCGGCTGGTGGGTCAGCCAGTGCGCCGAGGCCATCACGATGGCGCGCGGGCGCGGCAGGCGCGCCGCCAGCGCGGCCAGGCGCTCGCCGACCAGGCCGGGATTCAGCGCGGTCATCGGCGAGCCGTGGGAGATGTACAGGGAAGGCAAGCGGGACATTACGGACTCCAGTAGCGGTACGCCCACCAGGGCGGTGCCTGGATCTCAGACTATTGCGTACGGATCGACCAATAAATACGATGCATCGACGCTGTTTATTCCGGAAAGAGAAACAATGGACACTCTGGACGCCATGCGTGTGTTTGTCGCCGTGGTCGAGCGCAACGGCTTCAGTGCTGCCGCGCAGGCCCTGGACCTGTCCACGGCGGGGGTGACCCGGCAGATCGCCGCGCTGGAAAAACGCCTGTCGACCCGCCTGCTCAACCGTACGACCCGCCGCGTGAGCCCGACGAGCACGGGCGCGGCCTATTACGCCGAGTGCGTGCGTCTGCTGGCCGAGTTCGATGCGCTGGAGGCCGGCATCAGCGCGCAGGCCCTGGAGCCCTCCGGGCGACTGCGGATCAACGCGCCGGTCAGCTACGGCATCGCCCGCCTGGGCCCGCTGCTGGCCGGATATCGCGCGCGCTATCCGCAGGTGGAACTGGACCTGTCGTTGTCCGACCGTCTGGTGGACATGGTTGAAGAAGGCTACGACGTGGCGATCCGCATCACCCGCCAGCCCGGCCCGACCCTGATCGCGCGCAAGCTCGCCGACGTGCAGATCAATCTGTGCGCGGCGCCGTCGTATCTGGATGCGCGTGGTCGCCCGCAGCAGCCTGAAGACCTGTCCGCGCATGACTGCCTGAGCTACAGCTACTGGGCCGGTGGCGATGCGTGGCAGCTGCACGGCCCGCGCGGCGAGGTCTCCGTGCCGGTGCATGGCAGCGTCCGCGCCAACAATGGCGATGTGCTGCGCGAGGCCGCGATCGCCGGCATGGGCATCATCGTGCAGCCGGACTTCCTGGTCGCCGAGGCCATCGCCGATGGCCGGCTGGAACGCGTGCTGCCGGCGTGGGAGGTGCCGGGCATCGGCATCCATGCGGTGTACACCAGCCGCAGCCATCTGGCGCCCAAGGTCCGCAGCTTCATCGATTACCTGGTCGAAGCGCTGGGCTGATCACGCGCGGCGGCGGCCGGGACGCCCGGCGTTACGCCTCCACCGCGTCGAGCTGCGCGATCACCTTGGCCAGCGGCATCGGGCGGCCGAGCAGATAGCCCTGCACCTGGTCGCAGCCGTGCGCGGCCAACCATTGATGCTGGCCCGGCGTCTCCACGCCTTCGGCGATGATGGTCAGGCCCATGCTGTGGCCCAGCGACAGCAGCGCACGGCAGATCGAGGCATTGCGCGGATTGGTTTCCACGTCCGCGACGAAGCTGCGGTCGATCTTCAGGATGTCCAGCGGCAGATGCTGCAGATAGGACATGTTCGAGTAACCGGTGCCGAAATCATCCAACGAGATGCAGATGCCCTGCTCGTGCAGGCGCTGCATGGTCTGCTTGGCCTGGCCCGGCTTGCGCATCAGGCTGCTCTCGGTCAGCTCGACCTGCAATGCGCCGCGGGCCAGCCCGAATTCCTGGCTGGCACGGGTGAACTCGGCGACCAGATCGCTGTTGAAGAACTGCACCGCCGAGACGTTCACCGCGATCGGGAGGTCCCAGCCGGCATCGACCAGCTGCCGCTGTGCCTGTGCCGCGGCGCGGATCACCCAGCGGCCAAGCGCGAGGATCAGGCCGGTGTCTTCGCACAGCTGGATGAACTCGCCCGGCGGAATGAAGCTGCCATCCGCCTGCGGCCAGCGCAGCAGGGCTTCCAGCGCCGCCGGGCTGCTGTCGGCGGCATGGCAGATCGGCTGGTAGTACAGCTCGAACTCGGTATCGATCGCACTGTGGATGCGCCCGGCCAGGCGCAGCCGCTCGGCAAGTCGCGAACTCACGGTGGTGTCGTACCACGCGATGACATTGCCTTCGTCGCGCGCCGCATGCGCGGCCTGCGCGGCCATGCCGATGACCTGCTCGGCCGTGCTGGCATCGCCGTCGAACTTCACGGCGACGCCGATACGCGGCTCGAACTGGTGCAGCCAATCCTGCCCCCGCACCGGTTCGGACACGGTCTGCACCAGCGTATCCAGCGCGGTCTGGCGCTGATGGTCGTCGCGGATGGCGAAGATGAAATCCTCGGCCGGCTGGAAGGCCAGCAGGCCGTAGCGCACGCCGAGCCCGCCCAGGCGCTTGGCCATCGCCTGCAGCACCACGTCGCCCACCTCGCGGCCCAGCGTGTCCGACACCAGCTGCAGGCCGCGGAACTGCACATACGCGATCGTATACGCCCCGCCCTCCTCGTCGAGCTGCGCGGCCAGTGCGCGCGTATTGAGCAGGCCGGTCGCCGGGTTGTGGGTGGCGTGGTAGGCCAGGTCGCGCTCGTAGGCCAGCCGCTCGCTGACGTCCTCGGCCAGCACCAGGCAGGCCTGGCGACCGTCGAAATCCAGCCGCGCCAGATGCGCACGCACCTCGAAGACGCTGCCGTCCTTGCGCTGGTGCAGACGCACCTGCGCATCCTGCACGTCGCCGACGCGGGCCTGCGCGATCGCTCCGCGGATTTCCTCCCAGCCTTCGCGCGGGCGTATGTCGAGGATGCTCATCGACAGGAATTCATCGCGGCTGTAACCGTACTGGCGTACCGCCGCTTCGTTGACCTCCAGGAAGCGCAGCGTGTCCGGATCGAACACCCAGAACGGCGCCGGATTGCGGTCGAACAACAGACGGAACTGGCGCTCGGCCTGCTGCACGCGGGCCAGCGCATCGACCCGCTCGCTGACATCGGTCAGCGCGCCGATCATGCGCCGCTCGCGGTCCACCACCGCCACCCGCTGGCCGCGCGCGGAGACCCAGCGGATCGCGCCGCCCGGCAACACCAGGCGGAACATTTCATCGAGCACGCCGCTGCCGGCGAACGCGGCGTCGAAGGCCTGCTGCATGCGTGCCGTGTCATCGTGGTGCACCCGTGCGAAGAAATCGGCGAGCGGCAGGCTCTCGATATCGATGCCGAAGATCTCGCGGGCCAGCGGTGACCAGCGCAGCAGGCAGGCATCCTCGTCCACATACCAGGTGCACACCTTGCCCACCTGGTGGGCCATGCGCAGTTCGGCGTGGCCGGTCCGCAGCTCCTCGCTCAGGCTGTCCTGGTCGCGCGTGGCGCGGCGCAGGCTGACATAGACCGCGCCAAACAGCGCCCAGTACAGCAGGTAGACCCCGACCGAGGCCTGCACATACGGCCACCAGGCCGCCAGCACGTCGCGCCGGCCCAGCCCGGCGTACACCGCCAGCGGGTACTGGGCCAGCGTACTGAGGCTGGAGATGCGCTCGACGCCATCCACCGCGCTGGTCTCGATCCCCAGCGGGGTCAAGGCATCGCGGCCCAGCATCTCGCGCCTGGCCAGGCCGAAGCGGCGCCCCACCACGCCCACCGGATCGGGACTGCGGGCCAGCACATAGCCGTGCGGGTCGGTGATCGAAATCACCCCGGCCTCGCCGGTATCCATGCCGCCGATGACCGACTGCAGTTCCGAGGTGCGCAGCCGTGCGAGCAGCCAGCGGTCTCCGCCCATCGGCAACGCCAGCGGCAGGATCCAGTGTGCGCTGTCCAGCGCCTGAGGCGGACCGAGGAACAGCTGGCTGCCCCGGCCGCGGTTGTCATCCACTGCCCAGAGCGGCAACTGCAGGTCGCCGCTGCCGCTGGTCAGGGCACGCCCGTACTGATCGACCACGACGATGCTGTGCAGCTCGGCATGCCGCTGCAGGGTGCCGGCGATGCCCGCATCGAGCAGGTCCGGGGCCTGCGCGGGCACGCGCTGGAACAGCAGCGCGCCGTCTCGGGAAATGCCCTGCATGGCGCGCTCCAGATTGCGCAGCTCCAGCCGCAGCAGGCGCTGGGCACCGGTCGCCAGCGCCGAGCTCTGGCGCTGCGCGGCTTCCTGCCGACGCTGGCCATCATTGACCAGCGTCGCCACCAGCCCGGCGGCCAGCAGCACGCCCAGGCAGACCCCGAGCCACACGAAGGTCCGCAGCGGCCGCGCCAGGGCACGGTTCAACGCGGGCATCGCAACCCTTTTTCCGCACGACAGGCTGACTTCATCTGTAAACGCTTCCTGGTTTCCCCAAACCTGAGCGGCCGCTGCCCGGGATTCTTGACGCCTTGATCGCCACGCGGGCGCCCAGCCGGCGCGCGCGGAATCCGTGCCGCTCCAGCATGCACCAGCGCGCGCGGCACGGGAAGCACCCCGGCGACGGTTCACCCCGGTGAATCCGGGGACGGGCACATCCGGTACCCGATGCCGCCGCAGCCGGCATAACCGGGCGCCCCGGACGGGATTAGACTTGGACGTTTCCGTTGCTGAGAAGCCCGATGTCCAAGCTGCGTCGCCCCACCCTGATGCTCGCCATTGCCGCCAGCCTGTCGCTGAGCCTGGCCGCCTGCGACCGCGAGGCCACTGCACCGGCCGCTGCCGCGCCCGAGACCGCGCCGGGGCAACCGGCCGCGCCCACCCCGCAGCTGGGCAGCTTCGGCTTCGACGCCGCCGGCATGGACCGCAGCATCGCCGCCGGCGATGACTTCTTCGGCTTCGCCAACGGGACCTGGGTCAAGAACACCGAGATTCCGGCCGACCGCTCCAGCTACGGCAGCTTCAACGTCATTTCCGAAAAGACCCTGGCCGACACCCGGGCGATCCTCGAGGGCGCCGCCGCCGATACCCAGGCCGAGGGCGAGACCAAGCTGATCGGCGATTACTACGCCGCCTTCATGGACGAGACCGGCATCGAGTCGCGCGGCGTCGCCCCGGTCAAGCCCGCGCTGGACGCCATCGCCGGGATCGGCGACAAGGCCGCCCTCGCCACCGCCCTGGGCGGCACCCTGCGCGCCGACGTGGACCTGCTCAACGCCACCAACTTCTACACCGACCGCCTGTTCGGCGTGTGGGTGTCGGTGGATCTGCTGCAGCCCGACCGCACCGCGCCATACCTGGTGCAGGGCGGCCTGGGCCTGCCGGACCGCGACTTCTACCTGCAGGGCGGCCGCATGGCCGAGATCCGCAAGCAGTACCAGGCCTACATCGCGCAGGTGCTGCAGCTGGCCGGCGTCGCCGATCCGGCGGCCAAGGCCCAGCGCATCGTCGCGCTGGAGACCAAGATCGCCCAGGCGCACGCCACCCAGGAAGCCACCAACGACGTCGCCAAGGGCGCCAACGCCTGGAAGCAGGCGGACCTGAGCGCGAAGGCGCCGGGCATGGACTGGAGCGCCTTCCTGGCCTCGGCCGGCCTGGATGCCCAGCAGGACTTCATCGTGTGGCAGCCCAAGGCCGTGGCCGGCATTTCGCGCCTGGTCGCCACCGAGCCGCTGGAGGTCTGGAAGGACTACCTGGCGTTCCACGCGCTGGACCGTGCCGCACCGTACCTGCCCAAGTCGTTCGCCGATGCGCGCTTCGCCTTCCACGGCACCACGCTCAACGGGACGCCGCAGCAGAGCGAGCGCTGGAAGCGTGCCGTCGATGACAGCAACCATGCGGTCGGCGAAGCGATCGGCAAGCTGTACGTCGAGCGTCATTTCGATCCGGCCACCAAGGCCCGCGCCGATGAGATGGCCAAGAACATCATCGCCGCGTTCGCCAAGCGCATCGATGCACTGGAGTGGATGTCGCCGCAGACTAAGGCGCGTGCCAAGGCCAAGGTCGAGGGCCTGACCGTCGGCATGGGCTACCCGGACAAGTGGCGGGACTACACCGGCCTGGAGATCAAGCGCGATGACGCGCTGGGCAACGCCGAGCGGGCGGAGCTGTTCGAGTACCGCCGCAACATCGCCAAGCTGGGCAAGCCGGTCGACCACAGCGAGTGGGCGATGCTGCCGCAGACCATCAATGCGATGAACGTGCCGCTGGAGAACCGCCTGGTGTTCCCGGCCGCGATCCTGCAGCCGCCGTTCTTCGATGGTGCGGCCGATGATGCGGTGAACTACGGTGCGATCGGCGCAGTGATCGGCCATGAGATCAGCCATGGGTTCGACAATGCCGGTGCGCTGTTCGATGAGACGGGCAAGCTGCAGAACTGGTGGACGGCGGAGGATCTGAAGCAGTTCAACGCGGCAGGCGATGCGCTGGCGGCGCAGTTCAGCAGCTACAGTCCGTTCCCGGGGGTCTCGGTGAATGGTCGTCTGACGCTGGGCGAGAACATCGCCGATGTGGCGGGTCTGTCGACGGCCTACGATGCGTATCAGTTGTCGCTGAAGGGCAAGCCGGGGCAGACGCTTGAGGGCTTCACGCCGGATCAGCGGTTCTTCCTGGGCTTCGCGCAGGCGTGGCGCAGCAAGGCGCGTGAGCAGGCGCTGCGTAATTCGTTGTTGACCAATGTGCATGCACCGGGCCAGTTCCGTGCGTTGACGGTGCGTAACCTGGATGCGTGGTATCCGGCGTTCGAGGTGAAGGAAGGCCAGAAGCTGTATCTGGCGCCGGAGAAGCGGGTCAAGGTGTGGTGAGGTTTTTCATCGCGCTTTGCTGAGATGAAAGAACGGGCGCTTCGGCGCCCGTTTTTTTTTGCCCTGGAGAGCTGGAGAGCTGGAGAGCTGCAGAGCTGGAGCGGAGCAACGGCTGGGGTTTGCGTTTGCGCTGGTTTGGGCGGGCATGGGTGCGGTGTCGGGACCCGCTGCAAGTACGTCCATGTAAGCTCGTATGCCGCCATCCATGGCGGCATACGGTCCCGCCACCCCACCCATGCCCGCCCTTTGACAGTGGGCTGGTGCCCAAGGGGAAGAGCAGGCGCGGGCTGTGCGGCTCCGGCAGTGATGGTGGGGGCTTTGCTCTTTGGCTTTGTCGGCTACACGGCATTACCTCCGCTCTGCACTTCCGCTCTGCACTTCTGCTCCGAGCAGCTGCGTACTTCGCTGCTCAGCATCTGCACAGCGGATTGGCACTTGGACGTGCACCCTGGCGCTACCAGTCAGCCTTGCCGCTCAGCGCTGCTCGCTGCTTTTGACCTCACCATGGCCACCGGCCAATTGTCAGGGGGGCGGGCACGTGCAGGCTGGAGGGACCGTATGCCGCCATGGATGGCGGCATACGAGCTTACATGGACGTACTTGCAGCGGGTCCCGGAAGCCTGCACGTGTCCGACCCAACCATCGGACACAGGCATTCGCGAGTACCGACCAATGGTCGGTACCTACCGCGTCAAGGCCAATCAGCAAGCACGCTGGCAGGAACGCCCATCCGCGTGCATGCCCGCGTCGCCAGGCCGTCCTGCAGTGCACGCCGGAACAGTGGCGCCATGCCCTTCAGCATCGCCGCAGACGCGCCCGACTGGGCGCGCTGCATCGGCGTGCGCCCCAGCATCGACGTTGCCCAGTCCGGCAACAGCGCCGCGCCGGCGCCGAGGAACACCTCACGTGACAGCCCCGCCATCGGCACCGGCAAGCGGATGTCCGACAGTACCGCCAACACTTCGCGCGAACGCGCGTCGAACACCAGCGCCGATTGCTGACGCGCGAAGTACGCGTCCACCTCCGCTTCCGAAGCGGGCACATCGGCAGCCCCGAGCGCTTCGGCCACGCGCTTGTACTCGCGGTAATACTGATCGGCGATGGCGCCCGGGACGTCGCGGCAATAGCGCCGGCAGCCCTGCAGGAAACCGTAGGCCTCGGTCACGTGCACCCAGGTCAGCAAGGCGGGATCGTCGGCGGAATACGCGCGCCCGTCTGCGGTCTGTCCGCGTACCTGCGCGTGGATGCGGATCACCTTGGCGATCAGCGCCTCGACTTCCGCGGTCGGTGCGTACGTGGTGCCGGCGACGAACGCGGTGGTGCGGCGCAGGCGGCCAACGAGGTCATCGCGGAAGTTCGAATGGTCGTACACGCCGGCCAGGGCGAGCGGATGCAGCGTCTGCAGCATCAGCGCGCACAGGCCGCCGGCGAGCATGCCGGGGAACTCCGAATGCACGCGCCAGGTGATGCTGTCCGGGCCGAACCAGCCGGGGTCGCCCAGCGGCTGGTCGTAATCGATCCCGCTCTGGCCGCGGGGAAAGGCACCCAATACCCAGCGGCGGATCGGGGCGGTGGCGGGACGGGCAAGCGAACGCAGCAGGGAAGACATCAACAGTACCGAGGGCGGAGCGGACCGGCGTTTTGCGCGGATGCGTCAATTCTGCGTGATACCGGCGGGGCTGGCGAGGACGCGGTCGCCAGGGGGCTGCATATTGTGCACGTGCAGCATGAACGCCCCCACGTAACGCCTATTTACCCGGCGATTTACGTGCCGCAATGCGCAAAACCGCTGCGGGTTTCCCCATTCATGCAGGAATGACGCCGGATCTTTGCGCTCTGCCCATTGCCAAGCGCCGTGAAAGTGCTAGAACTGGACCTGCCACAACGTCGTCCAATGCGCTGCCGCACGTTCCAGAAGGAGCTCGTCATGATCGCTTTGTTCAAAGGTTTGGGTTTGCTGTTGCAGGACAACGAGCTGTACAGCAGCCCGTTCGAAAAACAGGTCGCGCATTGGCGTAACAAGAGTGAACAGCAGATCCGCGAGGAAGTCGCGGTGCTCGCCAAGGCCAAGGGCCAATGGCTGATGGCCTCGATCGTAGGTTGGCAGGCGTCCTCGCTGCTCATCCTCGGCCTGATCAGCAACTATCTGTGGAAGGATGACTTCCATATCACCTTCACCCGCGTGGTGATCGTGTTTGGTTCATGGGTCTCGATCCTGTTCGTGATCTGGTTCATGGCCAACATGTTCGACCACACCGCCGGCTTCGAGCGCTGGATGAAGGCCTTCAACAGCCGCGCCCGGATCACCTCCGATGCCGATACGGTGGAGTGCGTGGCCGAAGCACTGGACATGGCCCAGCACTACCCGGAAGTCCTGGATTACAAGCAGGCGGTGAGCGCGAAGCGCGAGCTGCGCCACGAAGACATCCGCATCATGCGCGAGATCGGCCGGATGAAGCAGCACACCGAACTGGTCGGCCAGCTCAACCATGTCGGCGAGCAGCCCAACGGCAGCAACCTGCATCTGCAGCCCGCGTTCTGACCCTACTGCAAAGCGGGGGGAGCCACGATGCCACCGTGATCACTCACGGTGGCATTGTTCTTTCTGGACCGCGCTGACGCAGTGCTGGAAGCCGGCCGGCAAGCCCGCCATCTGCTCGGTCTTGCCGACCGCGACGGCCAATCGGTGCAGCGGCGGGTAGGCACAGTCCTTGTCCTTGGCGCAGCGCGCATCCAGCACCAGGTAATGGCATTGGCCGCTGCTGCTGGCGATGCAGGCGAAGCTGGCCACGCCGTTGTCCACGGTGGTGCTGCTGTGCAGCGTATCCACGCCATTGGCGCGGATGCGGGTGACGGAGGTATTGCTCGATTGCTGGCAGGCGGCCAGCATCACGATGCAGAGGATGGCGACAACGGCGATACGCATGGCAGGCTCCAGAAGAAGGCGGTTACATCCCGCGGAACAGACTCATGAAGGGCTGGCTGACGTTGAGCACTTCGGTCCGGTGCTTCAGGCGCAGCTGGCCGCGGCCGGTGTCATCGCGGGTGACCGCGGCGACCGCTTTCATGTTCACGATGGTGGAGCGGTGGATCTGGCGGAAACGCTGCGGGTCGAGCGCGTCGAGCAGTTCGCGCAACGAGGTGCGCAGCAGGCTTTCGCCCTGTTCGGTGACCACGGTGGTGTATTTGCTGTCGGCCCGGAAGTAGATCACATCTTCGAGCATGATCAGCTGCGTGTCGCGCCCGTTGCTGGCGGTGATCCAGGCCAGCGGCGGGGTGTTCGATGCGGCGGCGGGCTGCTGGCCGAGGCGCTGCAGCAGCTGCTCGAGCATGCCACTGTCGGGGCGGCCCAACTGCATGCGCGCCAGGATGCGCTCGCGCGTGGCCAGCAGGCGCTCATCGCTGACCGGCTTGAGCAGGTAGTCGACCGCGCCCTGTTCGAACGCATCGATGGCGTACTGATCGTAGGCGGTGACGAACACCACCTGGGTGCGCGGGCTGATCTCCGGCAGCGCGCGGGCCACTTCGATGCCGGTGATGCCGGGCATGCGGATGTCGAGCAGGGCCAGATCCGGCTTCAGCTCGGCCAGGCGCTCCAGCGCGCTGGCACCGTCCTCGCATTCGGCCACCAGCCGCAGTTCCGGCCACAGCCGCTGCAGCTGGGCGACCAGCGACTGCCGCAGCAGGTCTTCGTCTTCGGCAATGAGCGCATCAAGCTGCATGGATCGCCTCACGGGCATCGCGCGGCAGGGTGATCGTCGCCGCCACGCCGCTGGGGAAATTGGACACGATCGCCACGCCCGCGCGTTCACCGCAGGTCAGGCGCAGACGTTCGCGCAGGTTCTTCAGGCCGATGCCGGAACCACTGGTGCCCTGGCCGAAGCCGAGGCCATCGTCGGCCACGGTGAGGGTGACATGGTCCTCGAAGGCGCGCGCGATGATCCACACCGTGCCGCCGCCGGGCTTGGGCTCCAGGCCGTGCTTGATCGCGTTCTCGACCAGGGTCTGCAGTGCCATCGAGGGCAGTGCCAGCCCGAGCAGCGCCGGCGGTACGTCCACCTGCAGGGCCAGGCGTGCCCCCATGCGGATCTTGAGGATCTCCAGGTAGGCCTGGGTGCGCTCCAGCTCCACGCCCAGGGTCGACATCGATTCCTCCACGCTTGGCAGGGAGCTGCGCAGGTACTGGATCAGGTGCCCGAGCATCTGGTCGGCGCGGGGCGGATCGGTGCGGGTCAGCACCTGCGCGTTGGCCAGCGTGTTGTAGAGGAAGTGCGGCTCGACCTGGGCGTGCAGCAGGTTGAGTTTGGCGACGGACAGCTCCTTCTCGGTGGCGGTCTGCTCGGCAGCGGCCTGCTCGTCGCGGCGCTGTTCGGCGACGCGACGGGTGATCGCGCGGCTGACGGCCTCGGCGTTCTCATGATTGCTGCCTTCGTCGACCGCGAGCAGGTCCGCCCAGACCCCGGCATCGGGTTCGAACAGCAGGGTGACGCTGCTGGTGCCCTGCCCCGGGCTGACCGTGGCGAGCACGCTGTTGCGCCGGATCGCCAGCCGCGCGGGCAGATTCCAGCGCGACGGCGGGCGGCCGTTGTAGGCGTCCACGCGGCGCACGTACGCCCGCACCTGCAGGCTGCCGGGCGCGCTTTCGATGTCCTCCACGCGGGGCAGCTCGGCGATGGCCGCTTCGAGCAGGGCGAACGCGGGGCCGGCATCCATCGGCAGCTCGATCTGGCGGCGCTGGCGGCTGGACAGCGTGGTGGCATCCAGCCGCCCGGCGACCAGCCAGACCCGGCGGATATGGGTGATGCAGCTGCCCACCGCGGTCACCATCACGAACAGCGCCAGCAGGCCGAAGACCCAACCGGGACCATCGTTCATGCCGCTGAAGATGCCACTCCAGACGAATCCCGCCACCACGATGGCGGCGGCCCAGGCCAACAGGATGCGGAGGATCAGAGCGAGGCTGGCGAACACGGCGGCGTCATCACATAGGGAGTGAACCGAGCATAGCCCTGCCGCCCGCGGGAACAAGCGGCGTGCGACGAAGGCGGGGAATGGTGGGACGAAGCGGCGTAGAGCCACCCCATGGGTGGCTGGCTTTCGTTCCGGGACCGCGAAGCCACGCATGGCGTGGCTCTACAGCGGGGTCCGGCCGGCGTGACGGCCGGACGCGGTCTTATTTCCGCTCGGCGGCGCTGGCATCGCGCGGGGCGCGGAACTGGGAGTCGCTGCTCCAGTTCGGCCAGGCACGCGAGTTGGCCAGCTGGTTGCCCAGCGTGTACAGCACTTCCAGATCGCGCGAGGCACCGGCGAAGGTCCAGTCCGGCTGCCACTCGTCGCCCTGCTGGTGGTAACGCTTGGCGGTGTAGTCATCGGAGGCCGCCTTGCCGGCCGCGACGCCACCCTCCACCCAGTCCTGGCCCGCCGAGTACGACACCGCCGGCACGCCGCGCTTGGCGAACGGGAAGTGATCGGAGCGGAAGAACAGGCCGGCTTCCGGCTTGGGATCCGGGGTATAGCGGATGTCCCAGCCCTTGGCGACGTCCTTGAGCTGGTCCAGCAGTTCCAGCTTGGCCGAGCCGTAGATGCCGAAATCACGCGACGGGCTGAAGGGCGCCATGCCGTCCATGTTGATCAGCGCCACGGTCTTGCCCAGCGGGTACAGCGGGTGGCTGGCGTAGTACTCCGAACCCAGCAGCCCCTTTTCCTCGGCGGTCACCGCCAGGAACAGCACCGAACGTTCCGGTCGCTTGCCCTTTGCGAAACCGCGGGCCAGCTCGACCAGCGAGGCGGTGCCACTGGCGTTGTCCAGCGCGCCATTGAAGATGGTGTCACCGTTCGCGTCCGGCTTGCCGACGCCGATGTGATCCCAGTGCGCGCTGTAGATCACGGTCTCGTCCGGATATTTGCTGCCTTCCAGGCGCGCGGCCACGTTGTGCGAGGTGATCACCTCGGTCTTGACCGCGTACTTGGCCGAGAAGGTCTCGCCCTTCAGCTCGACCGGCTTGAAGTCACGGGTCTGCGCCTGCTTCTTGAGCGCCTCGAAATCCAGGCCCGAGCGCTTGAACAGCTCCACCGCCAGATCGCGCTGGATCCAGCCTTCCAGCAGCGGATGCGCTTCGGCGGGGTTGTCGCGGACCACGTCGAACATGGTGTTGGTGTTGGAGCCGGCCACGGTCGCCCAGCCGTACGAGGCCGGTGCGGTTTCATGCACGATCAGCACGCCGAGGGCACCCTGGCGCGCGCCTTCTTCGTACTTGTAGGTCCAGCGACCGTAGTAGGTCATGCCCTTGCCGTCGAAGTCGCCCTGGCCGGTCTCGAAGTCCGGGTCGTTGATCAGCACGACGGCGATCTTGCCCTTCAGGTCCACGCCCTTGAAGTCGTCCCAGTTGCGCTCGCCGGCCTTGACGCCGTAGCCGAGGAAGACCAGCGGGGCGTTCTTGATGTCGACTTCGCTGGCACCGTTCATCGCGGCGCGCACGGCGATTTCCTTGCCCTGGCTCAGCGTCTGCGGCGTGCCCTTGCTGCTCAGCGACAGGCTCGGGGTGCCGACGATATCGCCCTTGAGCAGCGGCACGGCCTGGGTCCACAGGCGCTTGCCGTCCTTGAGGTCGCCGCCCGGCTGCAGGCCGGCCGCCGCGAACTGCCTGCTCAGGAAGGCGATGGTCTTTTCTTCACCGGCCGTGGCCGGCGAGCGGCCCTCGTAGGCATCCGAAGCCAGTTCCTTGACGTCGGCGGAGATCCGCGCGCCATCGAATTTGGGGGTGGCGGCCATCAAGGCCGACGACACCGACAACGCCAACAGGCTGATTACCACACGCTTCACGCTGCACCTCATGACTGACCGACAATCGCCCGAGTGTAGGCCAGAGCCGCCGCACGGTGCAGTGCCGGTCTACACAGCCGCCGCGCGTGCCAGCAGCAGCGCCTTCTCCCGCGCGTTGGCGGTCAGCGTGGCCGCGCGCTCGAACGCCGCCCGCGCGTCCTCGCTGCGACCCAGCTGGGCAAGGAGGTCGCCTTGGACCGCGGCCAGCGGCGCGTAGTCGCGCAGCCGTGCGTCACCAGCGAGCGCATCGACCAGGGGCCAGGCCGCGGCCGCACCTTCCGCGCGCGACAGGGCGACCGCATGGTTCAAGGCGATCACCGGCGACGGCTGGCGCTGGGCCAGGCGCGCATAAAGCGCCGTCATCCGCGCCCAATCGGTGTCTTCTGCACGGCGCGCGCGCGCATGGCACTCGGCGATGGCCGCCTGCAGGACATACGGATCCTCGCTGCCTCCCAGCGCCACCGCCTGCTGCAGCGCCGCCTGCCCACGGCCGATCTGCAGCCAGTCCCAGCGCGCGCGGTCCTGCTCGGGCAGCAGGATCGGCGTGCCGGTGGCATCCGTGCGCGCGGCGGTGCGCGAGGCCTGCAGTTCCATCAGGGCGAGCAGCCCCTGCACCTGCGGCCAGGTCGGCAACCGACTGGCGAGCACGCGGCCCAGCCGCAGCGCTTCATCGCACAGCGCCGGACGCATCCAGTCATCGCCGGCACTGGCGGCGTAGCCTTCGTTGAAGATGAGATAGACCACCTCCAGCACCGACCCCAACCGCTCCGGCAATGCCGCCTGGCGCGGCACTTCGAACGGCACCTGCTTCTGCGCCAGCGTGCGTTTGGCGCGCACGATACGCTGGGCGATGGTCGGCTCTGGCGCGAGGAAGGCCCGTGCGATCTCGTCGGTGGTCAGCCCGCCCAGCAGGCGCAGGGTGAGCGCCACCCGCGCGTCGGCCGCCAGCATCGGATGACAGGCCACGAACATCAGCCGCAGCAGGTCATCGCCGATGTCGTCTTCCAGCGCGTCGCTGTCATCCGGCGCAGGCAACGGCAGCGGCTCCAGTTCACTGCCGTACTGCGCGTGCTGCCCGGCGATACGCTGGTGCTGGCGCAGCACATCGATGGCGCGGTTGCGCGCGGTGGTCATCAGCCACGCTCCGGGATTGTCCGGTACGCCCTGGCTGGGCCAGCGCTCCAGCGCGGACAGCCAGGTGTCCTGGACCAGCTCTTCGGCACGGCCGACATCGCCGCCGAGCAGGCGGGTCAGGCGGGCGGTCAGTACGGGCGCCTCCATGCGCCAGATCGTGTCCAGTCGTTGCGTCAGTGCCGTGTCCATGCGGCCGATCAAAGCACCGGCGCGGCCGGGGCACAAGCCGCACCGCGCCGTGCCATCACCCCGGCTCGCCGTCCATGTGTGCGATCTCCCACAGATGGCCGTCCAGGTCCTGGAAGCCGCGCTGGTACATGAAGCCGTAATCGCGTGCCGGCTGCGGTTCGCGGGCACCGGCCTTCAGCGCCGTGTCCACCAGTGCATCGACCGCCGTGCGGCTCCCGGCCGACAGACAGGTGATCACCTCGGTCTGCCGCCGCGCATCGCTGATCGGCTGGGTCGTGAACTGGGCGAAGAAGGACTCCACCAGCAGCATCACGAAGATACTGTCGCTGATGATCATGCAGGCCGCGTTCTCATCGGTGAAGGTCGGGTTGAACGTGTAACCGAGCGCGGCGAAGAACGCCTTTGAGGCCTCCAGGTCGCGCACCGGGAGATTGACGAAGATCATCTGTTGCGTCGCGTTGGACATGCGTGCGTTTCCTGTTGGACGTGGGGATCAGGGCTGCTTCATGCAATTGACCATCCACGGCTTGCCGTAGCGGTCGATCAGAAAGCCCCAGCGATGGGCCCAGAACGTCTCGGTGATCGGCATCTTGATCTCGCCACCGTCGGCCAGGGCCTTGAACACGCGCTCGGCCTCCTCGATCGAGTCGACCTCGATGTTGATCGTGGTGCTGCCCTGCCCTTCCGCGGACGGGCCATCGGCGGCCATCAGGATCGCCGGACCGACCTCCAGCTGGCTGTGCGCGACGTGGTCCAGCGTCTCCGGCGGCATCTCGCCACAGCCGTCCTGGCTTTCCATCGGTGGCATGTCGCGGTACTTCATTTCCGAGGTGACCTTGCCGCCAAGGGCCTGCGCGTAGAAGGCCATGGCGTCATGGGTCTTGCCGTTGAAGCCGAGGAACGGAATCAGTTTCATGGGAATGCTCCAGGGGTGAGGGGGGTCAATCGGCCGCGCCGATCTGGTCGCGCAGACGCTGTTCCTGCGCCTGCAATTCGGGGGTGAAGGCCGCGCCGAAATCCTCGGCGCTGAGAATCGGGCGCAGCTCGACCACGTCGCCCGGCGCGAACGGGGCCCGCTTCAGCCATTCGGTGGCTTCGTCCAGCGAACGGACCTGCCAGAGCCAGAAGCCGCAGACCAGCTCGCGGGTTTCCGCGAACGGGCCATCGATCACGCGCGGCGGTTCGCTGCCGAACGTCACCCGGCGCGCACGCGAGGTCGGGTGCAGGCCCTCGCCGGCCAGCATGATCCCGGCCTGGACCAGCTGCTCGTTGTAGGCGCCCATGGCGCGGATCTCCTGCTCGGTCGGCAGTTGTCCGGCCTCGGTGGCCGCGGTTGCCTTGACCAGTACCATGACTTTCATCGGCGCCTCCTTCGGGGCCGGCCCGTCTCTGGGCCGTTCAAGGGATACAACGTGGCAGTGAGCCGGAAATCGACATGCCCGCCAAAAAAAATGCCGATGCCGTCGGCCAGCCGTCGCAATAAGCCTGAACAGGCGCGTCCTGTCGCGCTGCAACACGGCTGCCGCGTGGCCTGGGGCATGATGGGGACCCCTGCCCATTCCCTGGCCTGGCCATGCAATTCCTGCTGCTGATCTACATCGACGAGGGCCTGTTGCAGGCCCTGCCAGCCGAGGAGTACGACCGCCTGATGCACGACTGCCTGCGCCACGCCGATGCGTTGCAGGCCGAGGGCACCCTGGTGCTCGCGCAGAAACTGGAACCGGTAGACAGCGCGCGCACGCTGCGCGTGCGCCAGGGCCAGGCCCGCATCACCGATGGCCCGTTCGCCGAGACCCATGAACTGCTGGCCGGCTTCAATCTGATCAACGCCCCCGGCCCCGCCGAGGCGATGCGCATCGCCCAGCAGTTCCCGTGGTCGCGCTTCGGCAGCATCGAGGTACGGCCCCTGGCCGACATGGACGCCGAGCGCGTACGCGTCGGCGCCTGATACGGCTCAGGGCAGCAGCGTGATCTTCAGATCGCGCGGGCCGATCGCTTCATTGCCGCTGTAGTCGCGTGCACTGCCGCGCAGGATGTAGTCACCGGCCGGCAACGCAGCGGGCTGCCAGCGTGCGGTCTCGACCAGGCCATCGCGCACGGTGTTGGTGACCAGATAGCGGAACCGCGTGATCGCGCTGCCATGCACGGTGATGCCACTGTCCGGTGCATAGGCCACCCGGGTGGCGCTGTCTTCGCGCGGCATCCGGTTGAATACGATGTTGAAGCGCGGCTGCTCGTAGCCCGCCAGCGGCCGGCCCTGCGCATCCAGCACCTGGTAGCCGACCTGGTACAGGCCCAGCCTACGCCGCGGGAGGTTGCGGTCGACCTGGTCCCAGGCCTCCACCACGATCTGCACCCCCGGGCCCTGGCGCGGTATCGCAACGCGGCCGTCGGCGCCGGCCGTGATCGGCTGGTCGAGATCGTCCAGTACAGCCATCTCGGTGATGCGCGGCGCGAAGGCATCGGCGTAACCGGTAAAGCCCAGCGCCACCGCATTGCGTTCGAAGCCGCTGGCACCCACGCTCAGGTGCACGTGCGCCATGCGGTTGATGGTGCCGAGCGCTTCACCTGCGGCGAAGCGCGTGCCGCGACGGACCCGGATGCGCTCCAGCGTGCCGTCCTCAGCGGACAACTGCTGCCAGCGCGCATCGAACGGACGATCGCGCGGATCGCGGCCGACCTTCATGTGGATGTATCTGAGCGACCCCAGCGACAGGCCCTCGGCCTGCCCGCCCACCGACCACGCCGCGAACGGGGTGTCGACCTTGCCATCGGCGATCGCCAGCACCGGCTGGCCGACATCGCCGCGGATATCGAAGCCGCCGTGCAGGTGATGGCGGCTCTCCCCCTTGAAGTCGCCGCGCACTTCGCCCAGCGTGCCGACCACTTCATGCCACCCCTCCTGCGGGGCCAGCGGCCAACGGCCGGCGGTGGCGGGCAGCGGGGCGTCCGGCGCCGGGCCGATCAGGGCCGGCGGTGCGGTCTGGCCCGCGGCCAACGGACTCAGGCGATGCACACGGTAGGACGCGGCATCGGCCAGATACAGCCCACCGTCCGCATCCAGCGCGAGCGCGGTGGGACGGGCGAAGCGTGGCTGCGGCGGCACCCCGGCCAGCGCGAGCTGGTGGCCCTGCGTCGAAATCTGCACCACCTTGCCATTGATGTCGCTGGCATAGATCACCCCGTCATGGGTCACCGCCACGGACAGCGGACCGCTGAGCAGCCCACCATCGGCGACGCGGGTACTGAGCGTGCCATCCGGGGCGAGCTGGCGGATCGCGTTGTTGAACAGGTCGGCGATCAGCAGGTTGCCGTGCGCATCCAGCGCCAGCGCCACCGGCGTATCCAGCCGCGTGAGCGCACCGTTCCCATCGGCGCTGCCCGGGCGTTCGCCGCCGGCCACGGTATGCACCCGCCCATCGGGCTCGATCACGCGGATGCGATCGTTGTAGGTATCGGCCACGTAGACACGGCCCCCCGCGTCCACCGCCACGCCCATCGGCCCGTCGAAACGCGCCTGCGCGGCCGGCCCATCGACGAACCCCCGCTGGCCATCGCCGGCGAGCGTGCTCACCGTGCCATCCACCGCGATGCGCCGGATGACATGGTTGCCGGTGTCGGCGACGAAGACGGTGCCGGCGGCGTCCACTGCAATACCGGACGGCGTGTTGAACTGCGCCTGCATCGCAGCGCCATCGCGCCAGCCTTCGCCCTGCCCGGCCAGGGTGTCCACGCGCCCGTCGGGATGCACGCGACGGATGCGGTTGTTGTCGCCGGCATCGGCGATGTAGACCACGCCGTGGGCGTCGACGGCCAGCCCATACGGATCGGCGAAGCGTGCCTGGGTGGCGGGGCCGTCTGCAATGCCGCCGACGCCGTCGCCGGCCAGCACGCGGATCTCCGGCGTCCACCCCAGCACGGTCGCCACCGGGCCTGGCGGCGGCGATGGCGCAGCGGGTTCGCGCAGGAAGGTCCAGGCCAGCGCGGCCGTCATCAGACCTGCCACCAGCACCACCATCGCCCATCGTCCACGCGTCATCGCTGTCCTTGCTGCTGCTGTCCGGGACACGACCTTAGCCGCTCGCGGCGTGCCTGCAAACCCTGCGCACAACGACGGTGACTTGTGCGGATGCCGGGTTCCGGTTTCAATCGGGGCTGATGCCAAGGAAGGAAGTCGCGCATGACCCGCCGCACTGGTATTGCCTGCACCCTGCTGTTGTCGATGTACCTCGTCCCCGTCGCGGACGCGGTGGCGGCAATGCACGACGGCGTCGCTCCGGTGGCCGCCAGGGTATCTACCGCCGATCCTGATTTCATGGCCGAACTGACGGCCGCCATGGATCAAGGTGCCAGTGGCGATACTCTCGGCGCAGCGATCGTCTTCGAACGGCTGCTTGCCGATCCGCGGCTGCTCACCCTGGACGATGTGCAGCGCAGCCATGCCTGGCATATCGCTGCGCTGGTGGCAGGCGAGCAGAAGCAGGAAGCGCTCGCCGGGCAGCGCCTGCAGACCGCGCTGTCGATCAACCCGCATAACACCGCGGCGCGGTTCATGCTCGCGGCAGGCCAGTTGGCGGACGATAAGGTCGCGGCGTCGGCGGACAATGTCATCCGCGGAATCGCAGATACCGAGGGTGCACTCGATCTGCCCAAGGATCTGGTCTGGCATCTGGCGGTGGCGCTGAAAGACACCCCGGCGACCCAGCGGAGGCTGCTGCAGGGTCTGTTCGACCACGGCTGGAAGAGCGATGGCCTCGAGCCGGCCGAGCTGTGGGTCACCTTGGCCACGCTGCAGGTCGAGGCCGGGGAGCAGGACAGGGTGAGCGCGACCCTCGCGCGTGTGGACCAGCCGCTCCCGCTGGTGATGCTGCGTAGCGACAAGCGCTTCGACCGCTACCTTGAACGCGGCACGCCTCGCTTCGATCCCGTCGCGGCCGCGCAGCGCCACATCGATCGGTTGCGCGTGGCCACCATGCTGGCGCCCGGGATCAACGACGCGGCGGTCGAACTTGCCTATGCCCTGCTGATCGCAGGACAGTCGCAGGAGGTCATCGGCATGACCCAGTCACTGGCCGACTACGCGTCCACCGCCCCCACACGGCCGCAGGGCGATGAAGCGCGTTCGGTAGGATGGCTGCTGGAGCTGCGCGGTCGGGCGCAGCGCCAGTTGGGACAGAACGACGACGCCCTCGCCACCCAGATCCTGGCCGTACGCATGGCCGAGGACAGTGGCCAGGTGGATCAGTCGCTTGGCCTGGGGTACCTGTACGCGGTACTGCTGCGCGCGGCGGCGGCCCGGGAGGCGGTTGAGGATCTGAAGGATCTCACTGCGCAGGGTGAAAGCGCACGGCAACTGATTGACCTGATCGCCGCGCTGCACCTCAACGACAGCGCCGCCGCACAGCGCGCACGCGACGCATTGTCTGCACAGCGCCAGCAGGCCGCCGGCATCTACATGACGTCGCTCGTGGCCAACAACCGGCTGGACGACGCCGCCGCCACGCTGATCGCCCGGCTTGCCGATCCGCTCGAACGAGGTGGCGCGCTGCTGGAACTGCAGGGATTCCGCATGTCACCCCTGCTGCCGGGTGAAGTGGCCTTCCATGCCCGGTGGGACCGGTTCGCGCAGCGTGCCGACGTCAAGGCCGCGGTAAGCGCCGTCGGCCGCGTAGAACGCTATGCACTTTACAACGAGTGACATGCAGCCCGTGCAGTGCCTGGCCCAGGTTCTTCGCGCTGAAACACCGGCCTACTTCGCCGGCGTCTCCACCTTGAAGCCCATCGCCTCGCGATACCGCACATACAGCGCGCTGACCTTCTCCACGTAGGCCAGCGTCTCGGCATACGGGGGCACGCCCTTGTACCGCGTCACTGCCCCGATCCCCGCGTTGTAGGCGGCGGCCGCCAGCACGCGGTCACCTTTGTAACGGCGCAGCAGCGCCTTCATGTAACGCGCGCCGCCACCGATGGACTGCTCGGCCGAAAGCGGATCGGCCACGCCGTATTCGGTGGCGGTATCGGGCATCAGCTGCATCACGCCCTGTGCGCCCTTGGGCGAGATCGCGCCGGCGTCGAAGCCACTCTCGGCATGGGCGATCGCCCGCAGCCAGGCCTCGTCCACCCCGGTGGCTTTCGCCGCGGCCTTGAACTGTTTGGCATGCCGGTTCAACTGCGGCGTACCGACCTTGCCCAGGCCTTCATGCGCCGGTTCGCCCGGCGGCGTGGCGACAGTGAACTTCAGGAACACGCGCGAGCCCGGCAGGTTGCGGGTCGAGTAGACCAGCGCACCGTCCTGCTCGCGCTCGTACAGGGTGCCGCTGAAGACGCCCATGTTGCCCCACAGGTTGGGCGTCTGCACGGCGTTGTCGTCGATCTGCTGCGGGGTGCAGCGGGAGCCCGGCTCGGGCGCGGTGGCCAGGCTGACCGTGTTGCTCTGCACGCAGCGATAGACCGTGCGCGCCGATGCCAGGCCAGGCAACAGCAACGACAACAGGGCCAACGCGGCAGGCAGGGTCGGGTTCATCGGCTCGGATCGGGGGCACGGAAGGGTGCGGCGCGATCATCCGGCCGGGGGCGCGAACCGAAGGTGAATACCGGGCCTGCCCCGGCGGGCTGCTGACGGGATCAGCCAGTTCCGTCCGCGATCAGGGGCCTGCCACGGCCGGCTCCGCAGGGGCCCCGGACGGACTGGTTTCAAATCGACCGCACTGATGGTCATATAGCGGCTGGGGCCGCGACCGCCCTGGCCCGCCGGGCTGCCATGGAACCCCCTTTCGACGAGGCATCGAGATTCGCTTGAACCGCGCCAGGATCATCGCCGTCACCGTCCTGCTGGCCCTGCTCGGTGCCCTGGTGCCGATCGCCACCGTCTTCTATTTCACCTGGAGCCGCGCCAGCGAGTCCGAGCAGGTGCGCCTGCAGACCACCGCCGAGCGCACCCTGCAGCGCGCGCACCGCGCCTACGAGGGTGCGTTGAACACCCTGCGCGAGCTCAACCGCAGCACCCTGGTGCCCTGCTCCCCCGAACACCTGCAGGTCATGCGCGGGCTGGTCATGCTCACGCATTCGGCCGAGCAGATCGGCTACTTCGAGAACGGCCGATTGGCCTGCACCTCGTGGGGGCCGATGGAGGCCGAGGTCATGCAGCGGCCGCCGGCCTACGTCACCGCCGAGGGCGCCGGCATCACGCTGGACATCCGCCCGCTCGCCGGTACGCCGCAGCAGCCGCTGATGGCGCTCGGCTACGGCCGTTACGACATCCTGATGGACCCGGCACGTCTGATCGACGTGATCGTCGATCCCAACGTGCGGCTGGCCGTGGCCAGCCCTGATGGACGGCTGATCGCCCAGCAGGACATCCAGGACCAGGCCTTGCTGCAGCGGCTGCTGCGCGAGCCGGCCACCGGCATGGAAGGCCAGACCCTGTACGCCACCGCGCAGGACCAGGAGTGGCTGGCGATCGCCACCGCACCGCGCACCGATCTGGTCGCCGCGTTCCGCCACCAGATCGGCCAGTTCATTCCGCTGGGCGTGCTCGGCGCGCTGGCGGTGATCGGCGGCGTGGTCTGGCTGTCGCGGCGGCGGCTGTCGCTGCGCGGCGAACTCGCCACCGCGGTGCGCAGGCGTGAGTTCTTCATGCACTACCAGCCGATCATCGAACTGGCGACCGGCATCTGCGTGGGCGCCGAATCGCTGGTGCGCTGGCGCCGTCCCGATGGCAGCCTGGTGCGGCCGGACCTGTTCATTCCGCTGGCCGAGGAGGCCGGACTGATCGATGCGTTGACCGACCAGGTCATCGACCACGTGATCGCCGACATGCGCACCCTGCTGGTGCAGGATCGCAGCGCGCACATCGCGATCAACCTGGCCGCCGAGGATGTCAGCAGCGGGCGGGCGCTGAAAGTACTGACGGCCAAACTGCACGGCACCGGCATCCATCCCCAGCAGATCTGGCTGGAGGCGACCGAGCGCGGCTTCATGGATGTCCGCCGCGCGCGGACCCACCTGGCCAATGCACGGCGCATGGGCCACTGCGTGGCGATCGACGACTTCGGGGTCGGCTATTCCAGCCTGCAGTACCTGCAGCAGCTCCCGCTGGATGCCTTGAAGATCGACAAGTCGTTCATCGATGCGATCGGCACCGACAGCGCGACCAGCCCGGTCACCTCGCACATCATCGAGATGGCCAAGACGCTGGGGCTGTTCACCGTCGCCGAGGGCGTGGAAACCCCTGCACAGCTGGCCTATCTGCAGGCACGCCAGGTGGAGTTCGGCCAGGGCTGGCTGTTCTCCAAGGCGCTGCCGCCGGCGGAGTTCGTCGCGTTCCACGAGCAACGCAAGCAGCAGTACGGGCAGGCCCCCGAAGATATGCAGAACCCCAACGGCGACACGCCCGACTGAGCGGGCTCCCTACTCCGCATCAAGCCCGGCCAGCGTCATCACCCACGCCGGCACCTGGGGTTCGCCCGCGTAGAAGTCCTTGGGCCTGTTCTCGGCCATGGCCCAGCGCTGGATCCAGCTGATGCCGCCGGCACCGTTGTAACCGTCGGCATGCTGGTAGGCCGGATCCTGCAGGGCGGCCTCCAGCGAAACGAAGCGATAGCCGCGCCGACGGGTGGCCGCGACCAGTTCCGCCACGCAATCGGCGCTGAGCGCATTGGCGTGGATCAACCACACCTGCGCCGGGAGCCGGCCGAGCAGCTGCTGGCCCTGCTGTTCGTAATAGTCCAGCTTGTTGAGCATGTACGGCACATAGCCGCGGCGCAGCTGGCGCAGGCGGGCCTCGCGCGCGATGGGATCGGTCTCGGTATCGCGCACGTGGTCGTAGGCGAACGCCCAGATCCACTCGCTGTTGTCGACCGTGACCGGCGCGACCCGATACCCATGCTGCTGCAGGAACACACCGAGCGCGGCACGTTCCTGTGGCGACTGCCCGGCCCGCAGATACGGCTGCCGGAACCAGCGCGGCGCCAGCCCGGTCTCGGCCAGCAGCGGGCGCAACGTCGCCTCACCACGCAGGATGTCCTGCTCATACGCGGCCAGCCCGATCGCATGCAGATCGACATGGCCGAAGGTGTGGTTGCCGAGCTCGAACCCGGCATCGCGCCAGTCGCGCAGCATCTGCACGCGTGCCGGCTGTATCCGGCCATCCACCTCGAGCTTGACCTCGTTGACGAAGCCCACCACCGGCACGTCCGCGTGCTTCAGGGCCGCGATCAGCTGCGCATGGCGGGCAGCAAGTTCGGGCTCGGCGCGTTCGTCCAGACGCTGCCAGGGCAGATCGTCGATGGTCAGCGCGATGCGCCGATCCGGCGCGGCCGCGTGGGCGATGCCGGCCAGGCACAGCAGTGCCAGCACAGCACTTCGAAGAACTCCCTTGCGCACCCTCTGCTCCCATCGCGATACCCGGCCCCAGCATAGCGCCGGGTATCGCGGCCCACCTTGCCGTGTGCGGCGGCTGGGCTCAGTGCGCGATCGGTTCCCATGCCCGCGGCTGGCGCAGCACCACGACCAGCGTGGCCAGCAGCAGCACCAGCAGGACCGCCGGCAGCCAGCGTTCGCCGACGGTTTCCAGCATCACGCCGCCGAGGATGCCGGCCAGCGCGATCGCCAGGTTCCAGCCGGTCACCACGAAGGACTGCGCGATGTCACCGGCCTCGTCGGCGCGACGCGCCACGGCCGTCTGGAACTGGGTGGCGACGCCGCCGAAGGACACGCCCCACACCACCGTGCCGGCCACCAGCACCCACGTCGAGCCCGGCCACAGCCCGAACGCGACCGCCGATAGCGCGAAGGCCACCGTGCTGGCGATCACCAGCCCGCGCAGCCAGCGGTCCACCAGCAGGCCGGTGATCCAGATGCCGACCAGCGCGGCCACGCCGAACACCAGCAGCAGGCGATCCAGCCATGCGGCCGCGCCGGACAACGCGGCGAACGGTTCGATGTAGGTGTAGAGCACGTTGTGCGCCAGTACGTACAGGAACATCGTCAGCAAGGCGGTGCGCATGCCACGCAGGCGCAGCACGCTGCCCAGTGGCTGCTGCGCCGCCGCGCCCGGTGCCGGCAGCGGTGGCAAGGCCAGCCGCGCCCACACCAGCAGGCCCACGCTGAGGATCGACATCAGCGCGAACGCCCAGCGCCAGCCGATGGTCTGGCCCAGCAGGGTGCCGGCCGGAATGCCCAGCGACAGCGCCAGCGGCGTGCCCACCATCGCCACCGCGATCGCCCGGCCCTGCAGCTGCGGCACCACCATGCGGCTGGCATAGCCGGCCACCAGCGACCACAGCAGGCCGGCGCTGATCCCGGCGCAGAAACGCGCGACCAGCATCGCCCCGTAGTGGTGGCTGATCGCGGTGATCGTGTTGACCACCACGAAGCCGGCGATGGCCGTGAGCAGCAGCGGACGCCGCGGCCAGCGCCGGGTCAGCGCGGTCATCGGCAGTGCCGCGACCAGCGAGCCCAGCGCGTAGATCGTGACCAGCTGTCCCACCAGCGCGCGGCTGACGCCGAGATCGGCGCTCATCGGCGACAGCAGCCCGGCGGGCAGCGCCTCGGTGAGGATGGTGATGAAGCCCGCACAGGCCAGCGCCAGCAGCCCGCCGAGCGGCAACCGGGTGGCCGCGTCGGCCACGGGGACGGCGGTGGGATCGAACGCATGCCCGCTCATGGGGAGGCCACCGTGCACGCAGCGGTACGGGGGGCGGAGAGCGTGGCAGGGGCGTGGCGAGCAGACATGGGCAGCGACCGGAAAGAGGGGAGCGCCACCGTAGGCGCTGCGCGGCCGGGGAAACAGCGGGGCGGCGCTCCGCACATTCCGGACTGCGGTGGCGGCAATCGGCAAGGTGCCTGCCCTGCAAGGTCCTGCGCCCGAACCCGGCAGCGGCGCACCGCAGTGTTGCGGGCCGATGCGCGCGCCCGTGCGCCTGCGCACCCCCGATGGCCGCTAGAGTGGCCGCTTTCCTCCTCTGTGGCCGCCCATGTCAGCCCTGGACAACCTCGGCAATCTGCAGACCTTCGTGCAGGTGGCCGATACCCGCAGCTTCGTCGAGACCGGCCGCGTGCTCGGCATCTCCGCCTCGGCCGCCGGCAAGACCGTGTCGCGGCTGGAGCAGGCGCTGGGCGTGCGGCTGTTCCATCGCAGCACCCGCAGCGTCACCCTCACCGCCGAGGGCGAGCGCTTCCTGGTGCGCTGCCGACGCATCCTCGACGAGCGCGATGCCGCCCGCGATGAGCTGGTCCAGCAGACCGAAGCGCCGACCGGCGTGCTGCGGGTCAGCCTGCCGCTGGTCGGCGACATTTCGCTGCCGCTGCTGACCGCGTTCATGGCCGCTTACCCGGGCATCCGGCTGGAACTGGATTTCGACGACCGCCTGGTCGATGTGATCGAGGAAGGCTTCGATGCCGTGCTGCGGGTCAGCGAGCCGACCGACTCGCGCCTCAGCGCGCGGCAGCTGGGCGTGTTCCCGCGCTACGTGGTCGCCTCGCCGGAGTACCTGGCCCGGCGCGGCATCCCGCGTGTGCCCGAGGACCTGCTGCAGCACGACTGCCTGCACTACCGCTTTCCCAGCAGCGGCAAGCTGGAACCCTGGCCGCTGCCGCAGACGCCGGGCGCCGCGCCGCTCGCCCTGCCGGTTTCGATGGTCAGCAATACGATCGAAGCGCGGCTGGCCTTCGCACTGGCCGGGCGCGGCATCGCCTACCTCCCCGAGCACTCGGTGCGCGAGGCGCTGGCCGATGGCCGCCTGCAGCGGGTTCTGGCCGACCACATCCATGCCTGCGGCACCTTCTACCTGCTGTGGCCCTCGGGCCGCCATGTGCTGCCCAAGCTGCGCGTCTTCATCGATTTCATCAGCGCGCGGCTGACCGGGGTGAGCTGCTGAGCAGGCCGCGTTCATCGCCCGGCCGCCGGGCGGTTTTATACTGCTCGCGCGACAGCCAGTCGCCTTTGTTGCCGAGGTAGGCCTACATGCGCCATTGATGCCGCCGTCGTCTGACGGCCTGTCTCCACCCGCCTGTCCTGCAGGAGGGGAGTCCTTGGCATCCATGGAGGTCGCATGACCGCATTCGCCCTCACGCTCGATCGCGTGACGCATACCCTGCCCGACGGCCGGGTCCTGTTTTCCGAACTGTCCGCCGCGTTCGACGGCACCCCGACCGGCCTGGTCGGGCGCAACGGCATAGGCAAGAGCGTGCTCGCCCGCCTGCTCAGCGGGGATCTCACACCCACGTCCGGCCGCATCCAGCGCAGTGGCCCCGTGCACCTGCTCGCGCAGCACAGCGGCGTGCCCGCAGGCCTCATCGCCGATCTGGCCGGTATCGGCGCGGTACTCGATGCCCTGCACCGCATCGAAGCCGGCAGCGTCGACCCGGACGACTTCACCTGCGTCGGGGAGCGCTGGGACCTGCGCGAGCAGCTGCAGACGCAGTGGCACCTGTTGGGTCTGCCAGCGCTGGATCCCCTGCTGCCGGCCGCCACGCTCAGTGGTGGTCAGGCGGTGCAGGTAGCGCTGGCCGGCGCGTTCCTCTCCGGTGCCGAGGGTCTGATCCTGGATGAGCCCAGCAACCACCTTGATGCCGACCACCGCGAACGCCTGAGCGAGGCGCTGCAGCGCTGGCACGGCGGCCTGATCGTGATCAGCCATGACCGTACCTTGTTGAACAGCATGGCGCGCATCGTGGAGCTGTCACCGGCCGGACTCCGTCACTACGGCGGCAACTACGCGCTCTATGCCGGGCAGAAACAGGACGAACGCCGCAGTGCGGACGCGCAGCTTGCCCTGCGTAAACGCGAGCGCCGCCAGCAGCAGACCGAGCTGCGCGACCAGCGCGAACGGATGGAACATCGCCAGGCGCGGGCGACACGCGATGCGCGCACCGCCAACCAGGCACCCATCCTGCTCGGTGGCATGAAGAACCGCAGCGAGCACAGCGCGGGCCGCTGGCAGGCGCAGCAGAGCGAGCGCCGTACCGAACTGGACGCGCGCGTGCGCGAGGCCGCCGGCGAGGTGGAGCAGGACATCGAGATCGCTCTGCTTGCCCCGGTGCTCCGCCAGCCGGGCCCACAGCGCGTGGCCGAGCTCGTCGCGGCCGGGCTGCCGTGGGTGCTGGCGCCGTGGAAGACCCTGGATCTCACCCTGCAGCGTGGACAGCGGATTGGTGTGCAGGGCCGCAACGGCAGCGGCAAATCGACGCTGCTGCGGTTGTTGGCCGGCACGCTGGCGCCGGTGTCGGGGCACGTCGAGGTGGCCGCCAGCGTCGCCCTGCTCGACCAGTCGCTGACGATGCTGCCGGACGATGCCTCGGCGTTGTCACTGCTGCAGCGCGCGCATCCGCTGGCCAGCGAAGGCACGTTGCGCACCCAGTTGGCTTTGCTCGGGCTCGATGCCGAGCGCAGCCTGCGGCCGCTGGCCACGCTCAGCGGTGGCGAGCGGCTGAAGGCCGCACTGGCCTCGGTGCTGTACGCGCAGACGCCACCGCAGCTGCTGTTGCTGGACGAGCCGGGCAATCACCTCGACCTGCCGTCGCTGACCGCGCTCGAGCAGATGCTCAACCAGTACACCGGCACGCTGATGATCGTCTCGCACGATAGCGCGCTGCTGGAGGCGGTCGGGCTGACCCACATGCTGCACGCGGCCGATGAGGGATGGCGGCTGACCCCGGTGTAACGCCGGCGGTCAGGCCCGCGCCCACGCCGGAAACGCATCCGGCAACAGCTGCCACAGCAGCGGCCCGGCGCGCAGTTCCTCATCGTTGAGCAGGCAGGCATCCAGCTCGGCGCGGACCGCGTGCTCGTCCATCGCCACCCCGATCACCGCCAGCTCCTGGCGGCGGTCGCCCCACCAGGGATGCCACAGCCTGCGCATGGCCTGGTACTCACCGGCATCGCCGACCTGCTCGACGCTGGGCATCGGCGCGGTCCAGCAGGCCGTCTGCTGGCGGGCCCAGCCCATATCGGTATATGGCACGCGCGTGGGTGGCAGCGCCGGCGCGGTGTTTTCCAGCCCGGCCTCCATCCGCTCGCGCGAGGCGTACCAGAATCCCGCGACCGAGGTCTGCGTGGCCGCACCCACGCTGGAGAGCTCCCCCACCGAGTCCATGCGGTTGGCCAGCCAGAAGAAACCCTTGCTGCGGATCACACTGCCCAGCCCGGTGTCCAGCAGCTGCGCGAAGCGCTGCGGATGGAACGGCCGTCGCGAGCGGTAGACGAAACTGGTGATGCCGTATTCCTCGGTCTCCGGCGTGTGCTGGCCGCGCAGCGCCTGCATCCAGCCCGGTGCCAGCTGCGCTTTGACGAAGTCGTAGCGGCCGGTATCAAGCACCTCGTGCAGCGGCACGTTGCCATGTTCGGCCAGGACCAGCCGCGCATCGCGGTTCATCGCGCGCAGCACGGCCAGCGTCGACTGCAGCGTGTCGTCGTCGATCAGATCGCACTTGCTCACCACGATCACGTTGGCGAACTCGATCTGCTCGGCAAGCAGGTTGACCACACCGCGGTCGTCGTCTTCACCGGCCTGCTGGCCGCGGTCGCTCAGCCGATCGCTGGAGCCGAAGTCGTGCAGGAACCGCGCGCCATCGACCACCGTCACCAGCGTATCCAGCCGCGCGATGTCACTGAGGCTGAAGCCCTCTTCATCGCGCACCGAAAAGGTCGCCGCAACCGGCATCGGCTCGGCGATCCCGGTCGACTCGATCAACAGGTAATCGTAGCGGCCCTCGGCCGCGAGCCGGCGCACCTCCTGCAGCAGGTCATCGCGCAGCGTGCAGCAGATGCAGCCGTTGCTGAACTCCACCAGCGTCTCCTCGGTGCGGCTCAGCGCAGCGCCGCCGTCGCGGACCAGCTGCGCGTCGACATTGATCTCGCTCATGTCGTTGACGATCACCGCCACCCGGCGGCCCTCGCGGTTACGCAGCAGCTGATTGAGCAGGGTGGTCTTGCCGGCGCCGAGGAAGCCGGACAGCACCGTCACCGGCAGGCGGGAATCACGAAGGGCAGCAGAGGCAGTCATGGCGGAGCAGGTCAGGACGGGGAATGAAATGTTACTATATAACATTCACAGACAAGACCCCTACGCCCCATGAAGCGATCCTCTGCCCTGTTGGATGCCGGCGCCATCGCGCTGTCCGGCCTGTGCCTGCTGCACTGCCTGGCCCTGCCGCTGCTCGCGGCGATGCTCCCGCTGATGGGCGTGTGGGCCGAAGCCGAGTGGGTGCATGCCCTGTTCGTGGCGATCGCCGCGCCCCTGACCGGCTTCGCGCTGTGGCGCGCGCACCGCCAGCACCCGCTGCCCGCGTGGGCGATGGCCGGCGCGGCGGCCGGGCTGCTGTTGCTGCTGGCCGGCGCCCTGGGCTGGCCGAGCCACGAGGCCGAGACCCCGATGACCGTGGTCGGCAGCCTATTGTTGGCCAGCACCCATGTGTGGAATGCGTGGCGGCGGCACCGGCACTGAGCGCATGGCTCAGTGCTTGAACATCATCCCGACCAGGAACAGCACCAGCGGTGCTGCGCTGAGCACCGCGCCGACGATGCCGAGCCATGGCCAGCGTTCCTGGCGCACGCGCGCGCCGACGGTGGCGATCAGGCCCACCGCAGCCGAGGCGAGCACGCCGATGGACACGCCGGTGGTGCTGGCGCCTGCGGTGACACCGTGATTGGCGGCGGTGGCGATGTGTGCGGCGAAGGCCCCGATGGGGAGGCCGAGGAAACTGACGAGGCCGAGCAGCGGGAGTCGCCGGACCGATATCGGTGGAGCCGACGGTGAGCGGAACTCCTGGGGGGAACGTGGCAGCACGATGGGTCTCCTGACGATCGCGCCACCGTACACCATCGTCCCCACCGCACACAGACGAAATCTTTTCATCGCGTGTTGGACAATGCCCCACCACCCGCCGCCAGGATCCGCCATGCGCCTGCTCCCCTGCCTGCTCCTCCTGGCCCCGCTCCTGTTGATGGGCTGCGGCAGAGACAACAGCGCCGGCGTGTTTTCCTCCGATCCGATGCTGGGCTGCTATGCCACCCACGCGCGCAAGCCGGCCGAGTTCCGCATCGAGCAGCAGAGCGGCCAGTACTACGTATCCTTCAACCGCGATGAGCAATGGCAGCGCGACGCCACGCCGCTGCAGGCGTCCAGCCGCGCCGAGATCGCACAGTTCTTCCGCGACGATGCGGATCAGATCGACACAGCGCTGGTCCGCCCCGGTGGCGGTTTCGGCATCTTCAAGTTCACTCCGGGGGCCACGCTCAAGGGCAAGGCCAAGGACAGCGACTACATGGCCCTGGTCCTGATCGGCGCCGGTCCGGTGTTCCCGGTGAAATGCCCCTGACCCTCCGCGTTGGATACGCCCTCCCGCCGGACCACCGGCGGCAGGCAGCGAACACCGCCCGCCCGCACCGGTAGCCCGGCCCGCAACACCCATCCCCGACACCGTCCCACCCGCAGACTTACACAGGCGGGCATCCCCTCCCCATACTTCAACATGGCGTCTCCGCATCACGGCGACCGCGATGGATCGAGCTGTACGGCCACTGCGTAGCATCGCGCACGTGCCCGTGCTTGACCGGGTTGTGGTGGACATAGGCCACATGCCGCTGCAGGTCGTCGGCGTCCACGATCCGATGCTCGCGGAAACCGTTGTGCCACAGCGGCCGCAGGCTGCGATCCCGGCGCAGCTGCAGGCGCGGCTCGGCCACCGGCAGCTGGCGGTCGAAGATCGCCTGGATCTGCGACCAGCGACGATGGCCCTCCTCGTCGCCCTCCGGCAGCGTCCACACCCCATGCAGGTGATCCGGCAGCACCACGATCGCGTTGATCCGGAACGGACGCGCCTGCTGCGCCACCCGGAACGCCAGCCGCAGCACCTGTGCCTGTTCCACCAGCAGGCTGCTGCTGCGATCGCGCAGGTGCGCGCTGAAGAAGTACGCGGTGCCGGTGGGCCAGAGGAGGTGGTCGTAGGACATGACCCAAGTATCCAAAGTCCCCGGCCCGATACGATCAGCGCACTCCCTGCCAGCGCCTCGGACACCCGCGCACGGAAGGGTCGGATTCCCGCCCTGGGGGAGCGCATCGGGGCCCGCGACGGCCTTCTCAGGTACGATGCCCACCCCTGACTGACAGACTGCCTGGCGCCCGCGCCGCGGCCCCGATCCCGTGCCCCATTACACCGGCCCCCTGCTGACCCGCCCGCTCGCCGAGACCCTGACCCGTGCCCGCGATGCCGGCGCCGGGGAATGGACGGGCTCGCTCGACCTCGGCCGCTCCACCGGCACCGCCCTGCTGGCGGCCGATCACTGGCAGTGGAAGGGTGAGACCTACGCCTATCCCGGCAAGACCAAGGACCGCACCCTGTACTACTGGGACGGCGAGGAGTTCCTGGCGATCTCGCGCTTCGGTTCGGCGCTGATCAAGCTGGTGCCGACCGACTGGGACGCGCCGACCTTCGAGATCGACGGCATCAAGATGCTGCCCAGCGCGCAGGTGTCTCCGTTCGAGGATGCCCGCCGCAAGGTCGCGCTGATCGCACCGGCCGGCAAGACCGTTCTGGATACCTGTGGTGGCCTGGGCTACTTCGCGGCGTGCTGCCTGGAAGGTGGGGTCACCCGTATCCGCTCGTTCGAGAAGAATCCGGATGTGCTGTGGCTGCGCACGCTCAACCCGTGGTCGCCGGACCCGGACGCGGAGAGCAGCGGCGGTCGGCTGGCGCTGAGCCAGGGTGATGTGTCGCAGGAGATCGAAGCGCTGGAGACCGCCTCGGTCGACGCGATCCTGCACGACCCGCCACGTTTCGGGATCGCCGGCGAGCTGTATTCGCAGGTGTTCTACGACCAGCTCGCACGCGTCATCCGCAAGGGCGGCCGGATGTTCCATTACACCGGTGCGCCGAACAAGCTGACCAGCGGCCGCGACGTGCCGCGCGAGGTCGCCAAGCGGCTGGGGAAGGCGGGGTTCAAGGCCGAGCTGGCGATGGATGGGGTGCTTGCGGTCAAGCGTTGAGGCAGGTGTCGCTCAACTGCCGCGGGGCAGTTTGGCCGCCCACATGTTGTCGACCAGATTGGGATAGCGTCGCCCGTTTTCCTCGGCGCGCTGACGTGCCGCGCTCTTCTGCGCTTCAGAGAGCGGCTGCGACTTCTTCTTCCCGTTGGGACTGGGCTTCTTCCAGGGCGGTGTCTGGGACTGGCGCATGGGTGGTCTCGTTCAGCGTGGCGCTGCACTCTCGCTTGGCCGGTACAGCGTACAAGAACGCCCGACACGTCATCGCAACGTGCCGGGCGCTATCTGCTGACGTCCTGCGCCTTACTTCTTCAGGAAGGCCAGCAGCGCCTTGTTGAACGCCTCGGCGTGGCTGGCATTGCAGCCGTGCGGCGCATCCTTCAGCACCACCACCTCACTGCCCGCGATGGCCTCATGCGTGCGCTTGCCCGAGCCTTCGAACGGCACCGTGCCGTCGCTGTCGCCGTGCAGGACCAGGGTCGGCACCGTGACTTTCTCCAGGTCGCCACGGAAGTCGGTCGTGCCGAACGCCTTCATGCAGCCCAGCGCCGCGGTCTGGTCGGACTGCTTGCACAGCGTGATCGCGGCCTGTCGCTCTTCTTCGCTGACCTTCAGCTCGCCGTTGGCGCTGAAGAAATCCTTGGTGAAGCCATCGAAGAACGTGTCGCGATCCTTCTCCAGGCCCTCGCGCATTTCGTCCGCTTTCTCCTTCGTCAGCGGGCCCTCGGGGTTGTCGCTGGTCTTGAGCATGTAGGGCGGCACCGCCGAGGCGAACACCACGCTGTGCAGGCGCGATTCGCCATGTTTGGCGACATAGCGCGCCACTTCACCACCGCCCATCGAGAAGCCGACCAGAGTGGCGTCCTTCAGGTCCAGATCCTCGATCACACCGGCCAGATCATCGGCGAGCGTGTCGTACTCGTAGCCATCGGCGGGCTTGTCCGAGCGCCCGAAACCCCGGCGGTCATACGCCACCACACGGTAGCCCGCCTCGCGCAGCGCGGGAACCTGCGCCTTCCACGATTCGGCCGAGAGCGGCCAGCCATGGATCAGCACCACCGGGCGGCCGGTGCCACCGGAATCTTCAACATGCAAGCGAACGCGGGAAGCAGCCATGGGAACTCCTTGGAGCGATGGGGAAGGAAGCATCGATCCTAGGCAACCGAGGTTGCGCAGGCCGTGAACGATTCCGCGGCATCACTGACGTGACGTGCACAGGCCTGACTGACATCCGCCGATGGGTTCAGCGACACGACGACGGGATGACGCGGCGCGATCTCAGCTTCTGAGACGGCGCCCGACGATAGTTGCCGCGGGGCATCGTAGACGCTGGGAACGGGTACATGGACTGTCATGAGATCACGCCGGACGTCGCCACCCGCGCGGTGCCCAGCCCGCCCGACGGCGCCTGCTGCGGGCTGGCCATCACGTTGCTGCTGCATGGGCTCGGTGCACACCCCGCGTCCCGCGCGGCATTGAGCGCCGCACTGCGGCAGATTCCGTTGACCGAACGGTGTGCCAGCTGTGCGCTGCTGCGTCGCCACGCAGACCCGTAGAGCGCTGCCAGCGATCCATTGGCGCAGCGCCGCGCGTTGGCGGACATCTTCGATGTGCCCGCGCTGCAGGTGAAGGTGGCTGATGGGGAGGTGCGGGTGGGTGTGGCTGGCACGAACCGCGATGGACGCGTGCTTCCGGTGTCGCCGAATCGGTTCGTGTCACCGGACATCGATGGGCTGGAGATCGAGTTCCATCGGGATGGGATCGGGAAGGTGGCGGCGCTGAGTGTGGTGTTTGGGGAGGGGCGGGGGTATTACGTGCGGCGGGAGCATGATGCCCGGTGACCGCTAAGTGCTGCTCGTGCCAGGCCCCACGCTGGTGGCGAGGCAGTATTCACTTCGCTGCAGATGCGCCCTCCAAGGGCGGGCGCAGAAGATTGACGCAGACCTGCAGCCAATAGCTGCAGGTCTGCTCACATACCGCCCGTCGCCACCGCTGGCTCCACACTCGATGCCCGCCGAGCGGGAGAATAGACGGCCATCTGGCCGATCAGCCACAGCAATAGAGCGCCGATGGGAAGGTACAACGCCGGCAGTCGGGCGAGTTCGTAGTGCTTCATCAACACTTGGTTGATGCCATACGCCCCCACCATTCCCACCGCGATACCGATGCTCACCAACAGGAAATTCTCGAGCAGGAAATAGCGCAGGATCTGCCCGCGCGTAGCGCCCAGCGCACGACGGATGCCGATGCTTCGGGTGCGCTGGGAGACCCAGAAGCTGGCAATACCAAATAGTCCGATGGCGGTGATCGCCAGAAGCCCCAGCATCAGCGTCGCCAGCAGCCAGGCCATGTCGGCATCTTTCTGGTAGTACTGCCGCATTACGTCAGAAAACGAGCCACGGTCCATGATGACCCGCCGGCTGCTGCTGCGTTCCAGGGCCGCGACAGCGGCCTTCTCCACTTCGGCGCGCCTCTGCGCATCCACGCGCAGAGCGAACCGCCCCATCGTGATGTCTTTCATCGGCAGCAGCATCGAATAACCTGCCGCATCGGCGCCACCCGTGTCGTTCGGTCGAATCAGGCGGTCGACCACGCCAACGATCCGATGTGCTGAATTGTCCGGATTCCAGCTGTAGATCTCCTTGCCTACGGCGCTTTCCCCGGGAAACAGCCGCTGGGCGACCTCTCGGGTGATGATGGCCGAGGGGACTCTCAGCCCTGCCGCTCCGCTGTTGAACTGCTCCCAATCGACGTACTCGTCAGGCGTGAAGTCGCGGCCTTCGATCAGCCTGAGCCCCAGCGTGTCCACCAGGTCCTGACCCAGGTACATGCCCACATTGAGGCTGGGGGCGCGCTGGTTCCGGTCCAGCTTGACGGAGCTGTTCCATGATGAATTATCGAAGGGCACATGGTTGAGACTCGTCGCCGACTTGACGCCCTCGAGGGCGCGCAGCTCAGCGAGGTCCTGACGAACCAGTGCGCCGGGACTTCCGTTCTCGCCTACGCCGGCCACGTTGATCCGCACGATCTGGTCATCGGCCATGCCGGTCGACCGCTCCATGCGCTCCATGCGCTGGCTGATCATGAAGATCGCGTTCGAGACGATCGCGCAGCTGAGCGCGATCTCCAACACGATCAACGCTGCCTGGGTCTTGTTCCTTTTCAGGCTGGCAAGAATGGGGCCGATACTCATGACATCTCCGTAGCAAGGTAGTACACGCTTTGACATAAACGCAGATGGGCGCCGCCCTGCATGACACGCGGCGGGGCGATGGGGCCTGTCACTGCAGCTTGGCCTGGACCGATGGGCTCACCTGCATGGCGCGCCACGCGGGAAACACGCCCGCCATCAGGCTGGCCGCTATCGATAGGAAAAAGGTTGTGAGCAACATCGCCACCCCCATGTGCACCTCCGCGGCGTAGCTATGGGACTGCTGGCGCACCACCCAAAGCCCCACGTAGGCCAGCACCAGTCCCACACCACCGCCGACCAGACCAATGGCACCGGCTTCGACCAGGAACTGCTGGAAGATCTCCTTGCGTGAAGCACCCAGTGCCCGCCGCACACCGATCTCCGGGGCACGGCGCATGAACTTGGCCATCAACAGGCCCACCGTATTCAACACACACACCAGCAGGAAGCCGAAGGCCACCCAGAGTTGCAGCCGTACATCGGCCGGGACGGCGCCGCGATGGTCCAGCCATTGCATGACGCTGTTCAGCCGTACATTGGCCGGGCGCTCGAAACGTCCCGCTGCCCGTTGTTGGGCCGAGTAGCTCTCAAGGTACTGCCTGTAGCTCGCCACCTGTTCCGGCGTCGCCAGCTCCGCCCAATACTGCAGCCAGACACAGGGCGCATTGAGCGCCTGGGCGCCGTCCGGATCCGCGTTGACGTCGCCCCAGCAATCCATGCTCCCCTGGATACCCAGTTTGAGCGACAGCGCGGTCCAGAAGGGCACGAACACCTGTTCCACATCGCTGAAGCGATCACTGGTCATGTCATAGAACTTCGGCATCGGTCGCCACTGGTCCAGCACGCCAATGATGCGGAAGCGACGATCACCGATCAGCAGACTCCGGCCGGTGCTGTCGCTTCCATTGAAGAGTTTGTTGTTGAGTGCCCGTGAAATGACGGCTACCTGCGCGCGCCCCTGGTCCTCCTCGGCGCTCCAACCGCTGCCGTACCGGAACGGGGTTTCAAACATCGGGAAGAAATCCGCCGAGGTATAGCGTGCATCCACGATGATGGGCCTGCCCCTGGCCGGGTCCGATTCCACGGCCACACTCCCGCCGACCATCACCGCCTGGCGGTCGGCGTTGCGATCGCGAAGCAGTGCCTCCGCATCGAACCGGGTCATCTGATCGGCCGGCTCCCCATCAGGGGAGGTGCCACTCATCGGGCGGGGATCGATTCTCGGGTAGAACAACCGATCACTCTTGGCGGGAATGGGGTCACCGGAAAGCGTGGCGAACACCGTCAGCGCGGTCATCGAGCCGCCGATGCCCACACCGATGGCAATGACCATCAACGCCGTCAGGGCCTTGTTCCTCCTGAAACTGCGCAAGGCCAAGCTGAAATAGTATCCAAACACACACAGTCTCCAGGTGTTCTTGAGCAGGATCGCAGGAGCGCCAGCGCCTCTCACTCCGCAGGCAGCACACGCTCGCTTTCGAATTCTTCCACGAAGCCATCCAGCAGGCTCTGGAGCATCCGGGACGACTCGGCCGGGTGATGACAGTCACCACGCGTGGAATACCACGTACAGATCAAGCGGATCTTATCGAGGCCAACGCCGGAATCGGTGTAGCTGATGCTGGTGCGCGGGGCAGATACGGCATTGACCAGCAGCAACGGAATACCCTTGGAAGGAGGCAGCGGCTCGGGAATATTCCAGTCCGTGGCGCTCTCGTCGATGCGGTCGAGGTTGTCCAGCATGTAATAGGCCCGGCGGGTGCCATCCTTGCAGGGTGGGCACTTACCGCACGAGTTCTCGTAGTAGAACCGGGCAAGATCCCGCGCGACACCGACCATCGAAGAGGCGCTGGACAGCACGATGATCACGCCGCTGCCCAGGCTCCCCCCGATACCGGCCAGACTGTCGTAATCCAACGGCGTATCAAGCCGGTCCGGGCCCAATGCCGTGCCGCTTGTGCCGCCCACCAACACCGCCTTCAAGGTCCGGCCACCGGTTATCCCGCCTGCCTGATCATGGATCAGACTGCCCAGCGACGTTCCCAAGGGCATTTCATAGAGGCCAGGACGGTTCACATCCCCCGTCACCGTGTAAATGAGGGTTCCACTGGCGAACCTGGTTCCCACCTCCCGGAAGCGCTCAGGCCCATACCGGATCGCAAACAGCGCCTGCAGCACAGTCTCGAGATTGTTCACGACCGTGGGAAGGTTCTGGAAGCCTGAACGCGTTGGCATCGCGGGCTTCCCACGCGGTCTGCCAGCGCGTCCCTCCAGCAGTTCGAGCAAGGCCGTCTCTTCGCCGGCCAGATAGCCCCCTTCGGACAGCTCGATGCGTATCTCCAGAGCATGACCCGAGCCGCCGAGGCAGCCACGCGATGTCGCCTCCACCAATGCATCCTGCAGCCGCCGCTGCTCCTCAGCCAGCGATTTTCCGAGGTGGATGAAGGCTACCCCGGCTCCAACGATGCTGGCCGCCAGCGCCACTGCCTCGATCACGGCATGCGGGTTCAACCCGATCAGCAGGGCTTCCTTGCCGCCGCCCGGCTGGCCGGTGTTGGCATTACACACAAAGAACTTCTCAGGCGACGTATTCCGGCGTACCTGTGCCCACTTCACCGCGGTCGGAAAGCCGCCGCCCGCGCGCCCGCGCAGCCCGGAGGCCGCAAGGTCCGCCAAGGCCTCCCCGGCACCATCGGCAAGCGCGCGCGACAACGTGGCATAGCCTCCCCTGTGCAGGTAGTCCTCCAGGCCGGCCTGACCGCCTGCGGCAAGGTCACTGAGCAATCGGCCTTTCACCGCCACCTCGTGTGATGGCGGGCTGCTTTCCAAGCCCGTAGGCGCGTTCAAACTCATAGGAATCCGTCCTGTCAGAGAGATGAATCCATGCATCACCGTCCCGGGTAGCCCGGCGCGCTACTGGGCCGCGACCTCGCGCATCGGCCACTTGTAGGGCATATGCGGGCTGTCGCCATAGGCGACCATTGGCGCCTGGACGCGCAGCGAGAACGTCCGATCCACGCTGATCCACGCATCCCGGTCGTCAGGGTTGATGATCGTGGTGGAACTGGACAGCACGAAGTGCTCACCGTCCGCATTGAATGTGAGTGCGTTCCCCTCGAACTTTCCAGCTACTTCAGCAGCGGGAAACGGCTGCGCGGCAATCGTGATCAGTCCGAACCGGGGGACATAGATGAAGATGTAACCCGGTTCCGTTCTGGCGATCGAGAAATGGCGGGTGATCAGATCGCTGCCGCGGTGAAGCGTGCCCTCCGAGATATGCAGCCCCCCGCTGTTACCTGACACGGGAGCCGAGACAGGCGCCGCGGATGCTGAGTGGATACCGAGAAACACCAGGCCTATGCCCACGAAATGTGCAAAACGCTTCATACGGCCCCTCCTAAGAATCATCGAATGCCCTGTTCAACAAACGCCCCTGGGGCACAAGGCCCCAGGGGCGCACTACAGGCGCTTACAGTTGCTGGCTCTGGTCACCACTTCCGCTGCCGCCACCTGCGCCACCACCACTGCAGGCGCAGCCACAACCACATGCGCCCGCCGCAGCCTGCAGGTCCTGGGTACCGGTAAACACTTGAGGATCGAACATCTTTTGTTTCCTCCTACGTCATGTACAACCATGGGCCGCGCATGGGCGCGGCCCGCCTTTGACCACCACACGCGATCACGGTTTTACGCACATACACCTTCCGTGGCATGAAGCGGCAACTCGCAGTTCGCCCACATGCGATCAACCGCAAGCTTCTCCAGATGTCTGCAGTACAGTTCGTTGTGCTTATCGAACACGCCGTAGACATTAAAGGCGGTAGACCTGCATCCGCCGTTGCAGAAGTACTTGAGGTCGCAGTGCCTGCAGACATCCAGATTGTCGACTACCGTGGTCCTGACACTCCGCATGACAGGCGACGTGTCGTATATCTCCTTTATGCCCGCCTCCCTGACATTGCCGCAGACAAACTGATCGAAGTGCATTGTCTGGCAGGGATAGACGAAGCCGGCCGGATCAACACTGAATTCCCCTTCCCCCACGCCGCAGTGGTTTCGCGGCACCACCGGCGGCGGTGCGCCGGCCTGCACCGGTTGCGCGGCTCTGCCCTTGAGATAGTCCCGGGTCTTGAGCTGTGCTTCGCCCCACTCGGCCAACGTCGGAATCTGCTGGATGCTCAGTTCCTGCTGGTTGCCCGCCTGGAACAGGATTGGTGCAAGGCCATCCACGCCCAGATCATCCAGCGCGAACTCGTAGATTTCCTTCATGAATCCGATGTTCTTGTCGGTAAGCGCCGGGACCAGTGCGATACGTGGCCGCGACTGTCCGCGTCCGTTGCGCACGTCCACCAGCGTGCGGATACCGCGCACGGTGGGGGCGAACGTGTTCCGGCCCCGGTAGAGCTCATGCATGTGCCGTTCGTGCCCGTCCAGGCTGATTGTCACCATATCCACGACGTCGCAGAGCTTCTCGGCCACGGGTCGCTTGATCAGGATGCCATTGGTCAGCACCTCGATCTTCAGCGTCGTACTCAGGGAACGGGCATATTCGAAGAGCTCGAGCGCATCGGGCCTCATCAGCGGCTCGCCACCCGTGAACACCAAGTGCTGCACACCGTTCTTCACCAGGTCGGCGATCAACGCCTTGCTCTCTTCGGTGGTCAGGATCGATGCGATGCGTCCTTGCTTTTCCATCTTGATCTTGTACTCGCGATCGCTTTTGTTATAGCAATACGGGCACTTCAGGTTGCAGTTGTTGGTCAGGTGCATGTAGACCGTGTGCGCGAAGCTGCGCGGTCCAAACGTGGGGCGCTCCCCTTCTTCGTATTCGTTGCGATGGAGGAAGCCGATGCTTGAGAGGTTGTCGACGAACTGATGCACGGCGGCTCTGGCACGGTCTTCAGGCAGACCAAAGCTCTCTACGATCTCGCAAACGATGTCCTCGGGCATCCTGTACAGCTGGAGCTGCGTGAGGATGAAATGTCCGGATTCGTTCACCCGTACCCACTTGAAGTTGTGCGGATCGAAATACAGATACCAGCCATCGCGGTTCCACATCCGGATGCGTGGCGGGAGCATCACCATGTCCATTATCAATCCTCTCAGGTAGTTTCCGTTCCGATCAGTTCTTTTCCATGAAGACCCTGTGACTGAAACTGCTGCTGGAACAACCGGGCGTAGGCTCCTTGGGAGGAAATCAGCTCCTCGTGGGTTCCTTCCTCGATCAGGACGCCCTTCTCTATCAGGATGATTCTGTCCGCGAGCATCAGGGTGGAGAGCCTGTGCGCGATGATGATGGTGGTGCGGTCGCGGGCCAGCGACCGCAACGAGCGCTGGATGTACTCCTCCGACTGCGAATCCAGCGCGGACACTGCCTCATCCAGGACCAGCACGCGCGGATCCCTCAGGAACATGCGGGCCAGCGCGATCCGCTGGCATTCCCCTCCGGACAACGTCATCCCGCGCTCACCGACGCGGGTCTGGTAGGCCTCGGGTAACGCGTTGATGAACTCATGCGCATAGGCATTGCGCGCGGCGTTGATGACTTCGTCCATCGTCGCCCCGGGCCGTCCCAGGCGGATGTTCTCCAAGATGCTCCCGGTGAACAGGAACGCCTGCTGCTCCACGATGCCGATCGCGGCGCGAAGCTCGGGAAGCGCAACATCCTGGATGTCGCATCCATCGATCAGAATCCGACCACCCTGCAGCTCATTGAGGCGGGGCAGCAGGCGAACGAGCGAGCTTTTCCCCGCACCGGAATGACCGACGAGCGCGATGGTTTCGCGCCCGCGTATCGTGAGGCTGAAATCCTCGAAGACCTTGGCCTCAGGCGTGTAAGCGAACGCGATCCCACGGATTTCCACGCGCCCCTCGGTGACGTCGAGCCTGCCGCCACGGGATTGTTCGGGCGTCTCGCCAAGAAACTCATAAATCCGCTGCAAGGCGGAGGCGGCCTGCTGCATCCCGATGTTCGCCGCAACCAGCGCATTCACCGGTGGGTACAGGAAGTTCATCAGCGACAGAATGCCGACCACCTGGCCCAGGGTCATCGCTCCGTTGGTGACGCGATGCAGCCCGTACCAGAGGACGAACGCCGTGCTCAACGAGGTCACCAGGCTGGTGCCGATGCCACTCACGACGCCGAACCAGTTGGTCCGCACATAGACGCGCTTCAACTGATCCAGCCGCCGGGAGACATGCTCGGTCTGCCCAGTCTCCTGCCCCAGCGATTTGATCGTTGCAATGCCTGCCAGGCGCTCGCTGATCGCAGCAGAGGCGGACGCCTGCTGCTCCTGCATATCCGCGCTGAGGGTGCGCATGCGCTGGTTGGTGAGGAGGCGGATACAACCGAAAGGGATGATGGTCAGCAGCAGCACGACACCCATCTGCGGCTGGATATGGAGAATGATCGCCGCGCCGACCACGAAGGTGAGCACATTGACCCCGATCGTGACGAAGGCCCTGACCAGCGCACCCTCAACGGCGCGTGCGTCATTCATCAGGCGCGATTGCAGGTAGGTGGAGTGTCTGTTCGCAAAGAAACTCAGCGGGAGCGACTGCAGGTGCCGGAACAGGCTTACCTGGGCATCGACGATGATGGATTCCTTGAGCTGCAGCGTGACACTCTCGTTGATATACGAGAACACATGGCGGAGCACGATCAGCGCAACCAACGCCAGTCCCAGCTGGTTTACGATCGAGAATGGCTGCTTGGCAACCACCACATCGATGATGTGCATGGTGAGGAGGGGCACCGGCAGCTGAAGCAGCACGGTCAGCACCATCAGGCTGGCGGCCAAGACGACGGCAGCCTTGCGGTGACCAATGAAATCGGCCCAGAACTGCCTCAGTAATGACAGAAGGGTAGCACCCCTCGCAGGCAGGGCACGCGCCTGATCAACCCTCTCCTGCCGGCCGTCCAAATCCATGTGTATGGCTCGTGAATTACCCGTCCTTATTTCCTTATAATCTCGACGGGATTTCATCGTCAAGCAGCAATGCAGCAAAAACTCCGTTCTGGGATGGTCAGCCCATTTATTTTCAGATCGAGTTTTGGGGTCGGGTAACGGCGGCTGGGGGCTTGGACCCTGAGGATTTTAGTTTTCTCTCGCAAGGCCTGGTTTACGAGAAAATAGCTATCAGCGCCCGACGAGCAACCACGTTGTGGCTAAATGTGAGTTCGTGCAGTTGCTCCGTCACCGGGTGTGACGTACTCCACTCACTTGAGGCCGTGCACATCCCAATGGCCCGAAGGTAAAGCGCCGCAGACGGCGCCCGGTGAAATTCTCACCAGGCGCCATCTCGCGATCACGGGTTACAGCGCAATCCGGGCAACAGACTCTTCACTGCCCTTCGGCTCGCTGTCACCGTTCTTGACGGTCACGTACAGCACGTTCTTCCTGGCATCCAGCGCCAGGCTGTTCGGGTGCGTCGGCACCGTGTACGTCGCCACCTGCTTGTAGGTGTCGCTGTTGTACGCGGTCACGGTGCCGCCATCGCGGTTGGTCACGTACAGGCGCTTGCGCGGTGCATCCAGCAGGATGCCCAGCGGACCGGCGTCGGTCGGGATGCTGGCCAGTTCCTTCCCGGTGGTACGGTCCAGCACCAGCACGCGCTGGCCCGGGTGCTTCGATTCGAAGCCCGAGCTGCTGGCCTGGTACTTGCGGATCATCTCCGAGCCCTGGTCGGTCACGAACAGGCGCTTGCCGGCCGGGTCCAGCGCGATGTTCATCGGCTGCTCCGCGCTGACCTTGAAGCGCTGCTCGACCTTGCCGCTGTCGGTGCCGATGGCGACGACTTCGGCCAGCAGGTTGGAGGTGTACACGCGCTTCGCCTTGGCATCCAGCGCCAGACCCGGCGCCTTGGCATTGCCCAGGCCCGGAATGGTGTTGATGACCTTCAGCGACTGCGTGTCAACCACGAACAGCACGCTGCCCTCACCCGAGTGGCCGGTGACGTACAGGCGGTTATTGGCGCCGTCGACGACCAGCTCGCGCAGATCGTGGGTGTAGGCGGCCTTGCCATCCTTGCCGACCTTCTTCTCCATCAGCTGCACGATGCCGACCGACTGATTGGTGGCGGTGTCGACCACGGTGACCGAGGTATCGACGGTGTTGCCGACGTACAGGCGGTTGTTGGCATCGTCCAGCACCACGCCGAACGCCTTGCGCTCCAGCGGGATGGCGGTTTCGACAGCCAGGGTCTCCGGGTTCAGGCGCAGGACCTGGGACGGACCGGCGGCGTCACCGAAGCCGCCCGAGGAAGCGACGAACACGGCGTTCTGCTTGGGGCTGAAGGCCAGCTCGTACAGGCCTTGGGCGACGGCTTTGCGCTGGACGGCGGCGTTGGTGGCGGCTGCGGCGGCAGTGGTCGGCTCAGCAGCAAGGGCCGGCGGAGTGCCGAGAGTCAGGCTGACGGCAAGGGCCAGAGCGGCCGAACGGAACAGGGAACGAGGGTGCATGCGAGCTTCCTTGGATGGGCACGGGAGGTGTCCTGGCTCGCGGGCCGCTGGAAGCGGCCGACCACTATCCGAAGACGTGGACAGGCTGGCTGGGCGGCCATCTTAACAGGCGCGGCCAGGGGTGTCGGGTTCGGCCCGGTCCCAAACGGTGAGACGGCGCTGGGAGATCCTGCCGTCCGCTCTGGAGGATCCCTCATGAACAAGATCGACACTGACTGGCTGGAAGAATTCGACGAGGCCATGCTGGGCCTGTTCGCCATCAATCACAGCGATGCGGGCATGGACGAAGCCCTGCTGGTGAGCTATTACGACCTGGAGCCGCGAGAGGCGGCGCTGGCGTTCGGCAACGACTACGACCTGGACCGCGCGTATGTGGTGTGGCCGCCGGTTGGGCTGCTGCTGAACAGCTGAGCCAGGCGCCGGGAGGTGGGTGAGCTAGCCGCCTACGCTGGCGGCCGCAATCTGCATGTCATGCTGCACGCGGTCATCTTCAAGCTGCCGCTGGAGGTTCAGTTGCTGGTTGCGCTGTTCCTGCTCGTGCGCGACCACGTCAAACTGCTCCAGCGATTCCTCAAAAGGGGTCTTCACCGCCTGTTCGGTTGGCATGCCCGCGCGCAGGTGACCGGGGTTGCCCATGTCGCCCTGCACGACGAATACGGTATGCGCGCCGGGCTGCTGGGCCGTGGGACTGCTCAGCGCCACGTGGTCCACCCGGTCCAGACCGTTGCTCTTGGCCAGCACCAGCAGGCTGCCGGTGAGGCGCTCGCTGGTCTGGTCGTAGGTGCGTCCGTGCGACTCGTCCAGCCTGGTGACTTCCTTGCGGATCTGCTGGTAGAGCGCGTGGTCCGGGTGGTGCGGGTTAACGGGTGTCCAGGGTGCTGCCTTGTCGGGTGGTGCTGGCGTTTCGGTCAGGGCTTCCTGTGGTGGAGGCACTTCGGTTGGCGCCACCTGTGCGTTGGCAAGCTCTTCGGATGGGCGGGCATTCTCGGGCGCCGCCGGCCGTTCGTGCTCCGCTGCATCGGTCGGAGACGGCTCCGCATTGAAGCGGGCTGCCTGCAGCTCCGCGGTTTCAGTTGTGTGAAGCCTCGGACCTTCGGCCTCAGGCTCGACACTCGCTTCGCTTGTGGCCGTCGGGAGCTGACGGGTGCTTTCGGCATTTTCGTTGCGGGCTGGGGCTTCATTGCGGGACTTCAGCAGCTCCGCTTCCTGCGCTTGGCCGGCCGCGGACGCGCGCTCCGGCGCCTCAGTTGTCGGCAGCACTGTTCGTTCCGATCGCTCTGGCACAGAGACGAAATCCGCCGCCTGCTGCGCGGGTTGTTGTTGACGATGCAGCGCATTGTCTTCCCGGTGCAACTGGTCTGCATGCTCAGCGTTGCGGGCATTGTCTTCCCTGCTTCGCTGTTGCTCCACCGTGGAAGCTGCGTCCTGCGTGGGCGGCCGGGGCGTTTCGGCATGCTGCTTGGGCTGTGTGTCGTGCACAGGGAGCGCAGGCGCGGCGGCGATGGCAGCCACTGCGCTCTGCGCGGGCGCGGCTGTTGCACTCGCTGCGGCAAATGCCTGCGACGGGACGGCCTGGACCACATCCTCGGGAAGCTGGGGCGCTCGCGCCTCGTCGACGTCCGCACCACCTGCAGCCATCGCCGCGAAAGTGGCGGCTTGCTGAGCTTCGGTAGTGGAGGCACCTTGGCGGTTCGCCTCGCGCAGGGCCTGTTGATGCGCTTCCTGTTCTCGAGGAGAGAGCCTGTCGATGCGGAGTTCGGGGGTGTCTGGGATTGGCGCCTGCTGCTGTGCCGACGCGACGCGGTGCGCCACGCCATCGGGCTCGGTTTGCGCCGGCCTGGGCGCAGTAACGGCCACTGTCCCCAACGTTGGAATATCGGTATCCATGCGAGCGATCGAGGGTGCAGCAGATTGCTGGTGCAAAGACTGGATCTTCGCGACGTCTTCCATGGTGGTGGTCGCCGTGAGCACCATCCGGTTGCCGCCAGCATCGCCAAATGCGGCGATGACGCTCTCCGCGCTGGGCGCACGGGTGCGCGGGTCAGGGATCAGCTCCAGAACGAGGTCGGCCTGTCGGCCGTTGCTGGCGAGATTCTGCTCCACGGCCACCGCCGTTGCGGCCAGCTGCTCCTCGGTTCGTTCAATGCCGTAGTGCGCATACAGCGCCGCCACCTGGCCGCGTATGCCTTCGGGCGCCACCTGCACGTTGGCCCTGATTTCCTGGGCCATGCTGTTCAACCCGGCTACGCCCGCTTGCTGGCTCTGCCAGGTCACACGCAGCTCTTCGCTGACATTGCGGTTTGCGGCGCTATCGAAGATGAGGCCCTTGCTGATCCAGCGGCCGTCCAGCTCGCGGGTGTAGCTGTTGCCGTCGCTGGCCTGCAGCGTGTCGGCACTGGCTTGTGCATGCTGGATGGCGTGCGGAATGGAAGGATTTTCCGCGTCGCCGAAGTCGCTCCAGCGCCCCTGCTCGTAGGCGACCATGTAGCGCGCCGCCATGGCAGCAGGTGTATTGGCAGCGTTCTGAGCAATCACGGTCCGCGATTGCTCATCGAGCGCCTGCGCGCGCTCGGGCGAGACGGCTTCATGCCGTGTGACGGGCACGCGCCCATCCACCAATTGCTTGATTTCCAGCTCCCACTGCCGGGAGATGGGGTCACGTACAAACGTCCGCTCGGTTTCGAAGGGTGCGCGCGGTGGCGACTGCTCGCCACTGGCACTCAAGCGGTACGGGTCCTGCGGCGGCGGCGGATTGGCCAGCCCCAGCTCGTACGAAGCGTTGGCAGCCTGCCAGTTCAACTGGCGCTCCAGCGTGCCGCTGGCCACATAGCTGGCGCGGAAGGTGACATCGTCACCCTGCGCGGTCTGCACCGGGCGCACTTCCACACCGTGGCCCAGGTTGCTGCTCTGCACCTGCTGCTGATGGGCGCCCCGCAGCCAGCGCCCTTCCGGGTCGGCCGGGTCGCGGGTCCAGGTGCGGCCCATGGGGTCCACTTGGGTGTAGATGCGCTCGATATCTTTCTGCTCAGCCCATCGTTCGCCTAGGTGGGCACCAAGGACGCCGCCGCCGATACCGACGACGATGGCACCCGGACCCGTCCACGAGCCCGACGCGAGGCCAACGCCGGCGCCGCCGACAAAGCCGCCCAGCGCCCCGCCCACATTGCGACCGACGAAGTGGGCTGCGGTGGAATCAGCGCCTGCCACATTGCCTCGGGCATCGAGCTCCACCCACTTGTGCCCGGACGTTGCGAAGTCGTGCGCGAGTAGCGCCATGCCGGCAACACCGGCCACCTTCATGGTGGGACTTATGCCGGCGCGGCTGAAATGCGGCGTGGAATCCGCTGCCACCTCGGCGATCGTTGTGGCTGCATTCGGTGGGCCGCGGGGTGCACCCGGTTGGCTGTGCCGCTGCGGCATCGGCTCGGGTAGATCGGCATAGAGCCGCGGACCGGTTGCCACGCCGTTGCGCGAGGCCACCCAATCGGCGCGCACATGCGTCATCTCGCCAAAGTGGAGGGTCTTGAAATCGTCCAGCGGGCGGTTGAACAGCGTTCGATCAGCGGCGTCGTAACCATCGATTGGCTTCAGATGGGCGCGCACTTGCGCCACCGTCACCGGATGACCGCTGTTGGTGGAAGCTTGCTGTGCGATGGCCCGTTCGAGCGTCTGATATTCGGCGGCCGAGTTGCTTACGAAGGTGAGCGGGTCAGGGCCGAAGGCGCTTACAGGGTAGCCGTTGATCCTTGCATCGGGGTGTTGGAGCGCCGTGGTAAGTTCGAAGTTGCTGAAGCCACGGTTGATGGGTGCGTTTTCTACAAAGGCCAAGATGGGCTTGCCGGTGGCGATGGCGCTTTCGAAGTACTGCGGGCTGCCGGCGTTCCACATGATGTCGCGGAGGGCTGCGCCATATTCCCCATTGAAAGGCACAGTGCCCTGCGCCTTCATGAAGATCCTCAGGCCGTCTTCCATGACCTGTAGCTCCGGGTGTCGAGCGGGACTGACCTCCAAGTCGTGAACGAACTGCCCCCAAGGGGTATCTCCGATAATGCCCGCCCGTCCGTTGACGTCGTTCACATACTGGATTGCATTGTCAGCATTGGGGATGCCGGCGCTGTCTCTTCCCGAGAAGCCAACATAGTCCATTCCCGTTGGAAGCACGGCCGGATGCTGCTGCATTTTCCCGGCAAGGTAGTCCGCATAGCTGGTGGCAGCATCCGGGCCCGACCCTGGTGATTCGAGGTAAGAGATCACCTCATGAAGCTGCTGGGCAGACAATGCGCTGCCATCAATGGCGTTTTGTGCGCCACCGAGCGTGGTTCGCGCGAAGTCGTAGAAGATGAAATTGGTCACAATGCGTGGCCTCAGTCAGCGCGCGCGGGTATCGCGATCTCGGATAGAACCAATGTGCTCTCTGGCACTAGTGAACTGGCGTCGAGGATGACGACCCCAGCGCTGGCCAGCGCTTCGGACGTCGTCATCGCCACATATCGGAGGTTTTGGTCGTTGTCGGTTCTCCCCGCATACGCCAAAACCAAGCCTAGCGAGAGGTCTCTGAGGTAGGTCAGATCATCATCCGTGCTTCCGAACGCGTCCTTAAAACTGAGCATGGACCTGATCGTCTGCTCATGGGTGAGATCAAACGTAAACACCCACTCGCGACGACCCTCTATCTCTACGATTGCGTCTGGCCCTTCAAATCCCAACCCACCGATACGCTTTCCATCGCGGATGAACGCATACTGGTACTCCGTTCCGCGCTGCCCGCTGGAAAGGGTTGTTGGCAGAATTCGAGGACGCGGTATCGAAACGTCGCTCACGGGATCATAGGAAGAGTGTGACCGGGGCTGAAAATTAAGGGGCATGGTCAATCCTTGGTATTACGTTGATTGTGCGCCACCCCGATCGACGACTGCAACGCCCAGAGGATGCTCCCGATTGTCGGCCAACCTTTGCTCGGCAATAGGCAGATAAGACTTGCCAACCGCGATGGATAGCGATGCCTGAATTCGCTCGATATACCCCGGGTGGCCGCGCCACATTAGACGGAGCTTCGCTGGCACTGGGGGCGTCAGGAATGTCATTGCTGGCACTTCTCTCTAGACCATTCTCGAGGTGAGTACTGGGCTTCACTGGTACCGCTGCAACCGTCTCGACTGAGCAGCCTGCCATGACTTCTCCTTGCCCCGCTATCGCAAAAGTCCGAGTTTTTCCCTCGGAGTTCTCCTGTGGCGACGAGGCCGCGCGGAACAGCCTTTGGCGAGCCAGCAACTTAGACGCACGGCGTCCTGTCCCGTTGACGACCCTTTGCTTATAGTTGACCCCATCCAATGCAATGGAATGGCCCCATGAGCGTGACGTCCTCCGGCCGGTGCTTGACGGTTGTACTGGCCGTCGCCCTCAGCGCCAGCGCCTGTGCCAAGGTTCCACACACGGAAAAGGGAGAGAAGGAAGCTGCCATGTCTGAAGATTCCAGCCAGAGCCGCACGATTGACGGCTATACCTATACGACGGCGCCGGTAGTGGCCAAGCTGGGCCCGCATCGCTATGCCTTCCCGGCGAATCTTTATGACGACCAGATCGGTCCCTCCATTGGTGGCGGCGTGGCGCTCACCCTGATGTGGCCGGGTCTGAAGGCGGCGCCACCCGGCACGCGCCCCACACGGACCATGGCTGACCACTACCGGGCGGTCACCGCGTCTATCGATTACCTCGATGCCATTTCTGCATCTGATTTGCTCACGCGCCAGACCAGCACAGAAGCAACCACTGAAGACGGTTCGATCAATCGCAATGACCCCCGCCGCCGCCTGGACCTGCGGGTACCTGGCGCCGAGCAGTTCGGCCTCACGCCGTATGCCATCGATGAGCAGCGCATGGCGCTGTTCTCCAAAGCGTACGAGAAGCAATTCGGACAGCCCGCTACGCGCAATCCGCGCATGGAAGACGAGTGGTACATCGCCCGCGCGGCGGATGGCCAACTGGCGACCTTCATCAAGTGCGACCAACCGGAGGGTGGCCAGGAAGGTCTGGTCATCAAGGGTGATCTTCTGGTGCCGGATGACGCACCCAAGGTGGCCAGCTGCACGCATTACTTCGTGGACAGCAAAGACAATCTTGCCGTGAGCCTGTTCTATCCGCGCGTGCTGCTGAAGGACTGGAAAGCGATGGAAGATGCTACGCGCGCTACATTGGCACGTTACAAAGTGCAGTAATCCGGAACTGTTCAGGAGGAACACCGCGTGAGCGGATTGAATCAGAAGGACATCGAGATACTGCGCGCGTACGCGACCGACGGTAATCGCGAGCGTTACTGGAGCTACCTGGCGCAGAAGGACGGATCTGACGGTTACGGGCTTCTGGCGCTTGGCGTGGTACGCAATGACAACCTGCCTGGACAGGTTGCCAATGCCTATGCCCAGGTTGCGGCAAGCGACCAACACGAACGAAACCCCGCGCTGCCCAACCGTGTTCTGACCGAGCGCGAGTGGGAGCACTTCGGGCAAACCCTGCTCCAGCGCGATCTGGAACGGCGGGAGCGATGGTTGGATGCAGGCAAGCCCGAATGGGCGCTCAACCTGCCTGGCCGCGACGTGCAGGTGGCCCATGACAAGGCATTTGTCGACCATCGCCTGGACCCGAACTGCTGGACCCCGCGCATCCTGCTGGAAGCCACCCGCAGGAATGTGAGCGAGGACGCCGCCGAGAGGGTCTGGCAGGAGATGCTCAACAACGACAACCGGGGGCTGAGCCGCGCAACGAACACGGTGGGCCATGCCTTTGCCGCCATGCCCTGGGGAAAGGCAACCGCTTACGTGGCCACGCTTGGGTTCTATGAAGCCACCATGGCTGACCAGGCCCTACCTGCCAGCAATCCGAATGTGATCGGTATACGCAGTTCGTACCACGTGTATGACGAGAAGGCTGGTACGTGGCACCACCACCCCGAAGGTGGCCTCCCGATGCAGGAGCGCAATGCGCGGGTGCTCGAGGGACTGAACGAAACGCGCGAGGTGCGTCTGGAGCGCGGGCAGAAGGCGACCCAGTTCCATCCCGATGATGCCTACCGGCAGCGGATCGAAACACCCAAGGTGGTGCTGAATGAGTTGCCCGGGCAGGAGCCGGAGACCCGTTTGGCCGGGCTTCGCCCAGACCATGCTCACTACCCGCTGTACCAGCAGATCCGCGGGCATGTGGCCGCCCTCGACGCCAAACATGGGCGCAGCTTTGACGAAACCAGCGAACGGCTGACGGCCAGCCTTACCGCGCTTGCCGTGGAGAACGGGCTGGAGCGTGCCGACCATGTGGTGCTGAGCCACGGCACCGCCGATAGTCCTGCTGGCCGAAATGTCTTCGTTGTCCAAGGCGAACTGGCGGACCCGGCGCATCGGCGTGCTTCAATACCGACCGATGTCGCTGTGCAGACGCCGGTGGAGCAGTCCATGCGGCAGATTGACGTAGCCGGTCAGGAGCGGCAGCAGCAGGCCTTGGCACAGACCACGCAGCAGGAGCTGGACGCCCGCGTTCGTGAATCCCAGAGCCAAGCGATGCGCATGGGGTGAGAGTCAGGAGACGAAGCCTTCGCTAGCGGGTCGCTTCCGGGGCGACGGCCGCGCTTAGTTGTGGAGGCGGTCGCGCTGCTGACTTCGTCCAGCCGGGATGGCCGGGTGAGATTGAACTCTCTGGGCAGTATCTGGAGCGCGCTGACCCGGCATTCAATCCTACGGTCTATGGCCACTCGGGATTGTTGAACATGGTCAAGACATACGACCTGCTGACCCCACATCTGGAGCAAGGCGGTCAGTGGACGGTCAGCTTGGCGCCTAAGACGGAGCCGTGAGCTGCCACACACCCTCTCTGTCACAGTTGACACTTCAACCACCTTGTGTGGACTCGGCAGCGGGCCGTTAATCAGGGCTCGCCCAGGGCCTATCACCATGTGCTTGAGGTGGGATCTATGTCAGGTGCACCGGCGACATCCCCCCGGCTTGAGTAGTGGGCGGGAGAAGCGGTTGCTCAATTGGCTTCTGCACCTATCCCAGATCGAGTCGCGCGGCCCGCAAGCAAATTTCCAGCCCCTGCGCTAAGTCTCTTGAGAACGGAATTTGCACCCGCGATCTCTAGGAAGGTCCAGAACGAAAAGCAGCCCAGTATGATTGGTGCAACTGCTCCTATCTTTGTGGCGCTATCTGGGCTGTAGAGCAGAACAACACCCAGAGTCAATAGCGCTGGATATGCAAGCAGCCATAGTGCCAACTCTATACCCCGCAAGGATGGCTTGTTCCTGTGCGGAATCTTCCAGCTCAGCGCGGAAAGCGTCTCCCCTGAAAAGTAGCGCCAGTTCATCGCAAGATCACTAAGTGGGGACAGCGGGCTTGGAAGCGCTAGCGCTTCGCGCAGTAGGCCAGCTGGCGCCGGCCGCTGCCCAAACCTGTGCTGAAAAAAAGACTCCAGCCAAAACGCGTCTCTCGTCTTTTCCGGGTCCCAGAGTTCAAGACATTCCTTGCGACCTTGTTTGCGGGACTGGAATATCTTGTAGAGCATCACCCCTGCTCCTACAGCCGCGAGTACCGACGCCGACAAGGGCCGTGACAGTCCAATTCCGTTGAGCACTTCCATGTTGATCATCGATGCATCTTTCCGTTCGTTGATACGCAGTTATCGTCTATTTGATAACGAACTTTAACGCCATCACTCCACTACCGGCAAAGGGTCGCAAAGCGGACGGTCACGATCACCGCCTTAAGCCACGCTCCATCCCAAATCCCAACTCCATTGAGGTAGCATCTTAGTCACTGACTATTGATACCCGAGTCTTAAGTGAAACTTCCTTTTGAAGTTGGTGCGCTTTACCACCGTAAGGACCAGATTCACGCCATTTTCGGTGGACAAGAGCAGGGGGGCATTTCGACTCCCAAGAATCATCCGGTCATCATCGCTTTTACCGGCGAGGCAGGTGTGTCGCACGGCTACCATGACTTCTGGGATGACCAGCAAATCTTTCACTATTTTGGCGAGGGCCAGGTTGGCGACATGCGTTATGTCGGCGGCAATCGCGCAATTGAAGATCATGTCCGGTCGGGGAAGCAACTGATCCTTTTCCAGATGATGGGCAAAGGCAGGCCCTATCGCTATCTTGGTCAGTTCATCGCGCTGTCATCCTATGTCCAGCCCAACACTCCTGATACCAATGGAGCACCTCGCAACGCAATCGTATTTCGATTGGAACCGGTAGAGAGCCAGCAAGGCTTCGACGTACTTGAGGAAAGTGTTGTCGGCGCCACTGCTGAAGCCCAATTAGGCGAGACCGCCAAGAAGAAGCTGGTGGAAGTCCGTACGAAACAGAGACTCTTCAGAGACCGGCTCATTGGCGTGGAGAAGGGATGTCGTTTGACCGGGATCGAAGATCTCCGATTCCTGCGTGCCAGTCACATCAAGCCCTGGTCACGAAGCGAAATGCGCGAGCGTGTCGACGGACAGAACGGGCTCCTGCTCGTCCCCCATGCCGATCTATTGTTCGACCGCGGTTGGATTAGCTTTGAGAGCAACGGAAGGCTACTGGTGGCGGCGGACCTCCCACATGAGGTCCAGCAGGCAATTGGTCTTAACCTCAAGCAGGGCCGGCAGTGCGGTTCCTTTACTGATGGCCAACAGGGTTACTTGAGCTACCATCGCAAGGAGGTGTTCGGTCAGCGTATGGACCAGAGGCCACCTCTTGTGAGCGATCCAGCTTCCGGATTTGGCGACGGTGGCCAACTGCAGGCAGGTTACTAATACAAGACCGCCCCGGTGTCCGCGGAGATTGTGTACCTATCTGGCTCTTTCTTTAGTTCCAGGTCTCAAACCATAGTCGTGTTAGCAAAAGAGCCGCATACGCGGCTCTTTTGCTTTCCATCTCATACGTTAGAAAGATCAAACCCCAACAGGATTAGCCTTCTCAGGATCAATCTTGTACTGCTTGATCGCCCTCGCCACATCCTTCCCGGTCATCTTCCCTTCCTTAGCCAACGCCGCAATCGCGGCATGCGCGATGTAGTACCGGTCGACCTCGAAGAAGCGACGCAGGTTCGCACGGGTATCCGAACGACCAAAGCCATCCGTACCCAGCACCGTGTACGACATCGGCACGAACGCACGGATCTGGTCCGCATACGCACGCACGTAGTCAGTCGCGGCAATCGCCGGGCCTTGGCGGCCTTCCAGCAGCTCGGTCACGTAGGCCTTGCGCGGCTCGGCTTCCGGGTGGAAGCGGTTGTAGCGCTCGGCATCGAAACCATCGCGGCGCAGCTCGTTGATGCTCGGGCAGCTCCAGATATCGGCGGTGACGCCGAAGTCCTTGTCGAGCAGCTCGGCCGCGGCAATGGCTTCACGCAGGATGGTGCCCGAACCCAGCAACTGCACGCGCAGCTCGCCCTTCTTCGGCTTGCCGGCGTCGGTGAGCAGGTACATGCCCTTGACGATGCCTTCGGCCGCGCCTTCCGGCATTTCCGGGTGGGTGTAGTTTTCGTTCATCAGGGTGATGTAGTAGTACTCATCAATCTGATCTTCCATCATGGCCTTGGTGCCGTGCTGCAGAATCACCGTCACTTCGAAGCCGAAGGTCGGGTCGTAGCTGCGCACGTTCGGGATGCCACCGGCGACGATATGGCTGAAGCCATCTTCGTGCTGCAGGCCTTCACCGTTCAGCGTGGTGCGGCCGGCGGTCCCACCGAGCAGGAAGCCACGGGTACGCATGTCCGCGGCCTGCCAGGCGATGTCGCCCACGCGCTGGAAGCCGAACATCGAGTAGTAGATGTAGAACGGCAGCATCGGCACGTTGGAGACCGAGTAGCTGGTACCGGCGGCCATCCAGGAGCTGATCGCACCCGGCTCGCTGATGCCCTGCTGCAGCACCTGGCCGCTCTGGTCTTCGCGGTAGAACATCAGCTGGTCCGCATCGACCGGCTTGTACTTCTGGCCGAACGGGGCGTAGATGCCGATCTGGCGGAACAGGCCTTCCATGCCGAAAGTACGGGCTTCGTCGGCCACGATCGGCACGATGTGCGGGCCCAGTTCCTTGTCGCGCAGGGTGATGTTCAGGCTCTGCACGAAGGCCATGGTGGTGGAGTAGCTGCGCTCGCCACTGCTCTTGAGCAGGCGCTCGTAGCTTTCCAGCTTCGGGGCGTTGAAGCTCTTGGTCGCCTTGCGGCGGCGCTGCGGCAGGTAGCCCCCCAGGGCGGCACGGCGTTCCTGCAGATACTTCACTTCCGGCGAATCCGGGCCCGGGTGGTAGAACGGCACCTGGCCATCGGCCAGCTGTGCGTCGGTCACCGGGATGTTGAAGCGGTCGCGGAAGTGGCGGACGGCATCGTCGTCCAGCTTCTTGGTCTGGTGGGTCGGGTTCAGTGCTTCACCCGCGCTGCCCATGCCGTAGCCCTTGACCGTCTTGGCCAGGATCACGGTCGGCATGCCCTTGGTGTTCACGGCCTGGTGGTAGGCGGCGTAGACCTTGTGCGGATCGTGGCCACCACGGTTGAGGCGCCAGATATCGTCGTCGGACAGGCCGGCGACCATCGCAGCGGTTTCCGGGTACTTGCCGAAGAAATGCTCGCGGGTATACGCGCCACCGAAGGCCTTGCAGTTCTGGTATTCGCCGTCGACGGTTTCCATCATCAGCTTGCGCAGGACGCCATTGGTGTCCTTGGCCAGCAGGGCATCCCAGTAACCGCCCCACAGCAGCTTGATGACATTCCAGCCACCGCCACGGAATACCCCTTCCAGTTCCTGGATGATCTTGCCGTTGCCACGCACCGGGCCGTCGAGGCGCTGCAGGTTGCAGTTGACGACGAAGATCAGGTTGTCCAGGCCTTCGCGGCCGGCCAGCGCGATCGCGCCGAGGGTTTCCGGCTCATCGCTCTCGCCGTCGCCGATGAAGCACCACACCTTGCGGTCGGACTTCTCGATCAGGCCACGGTTTTCCAGGTAACGCAGGAACTGCGCCTGGTAGATCGCGGCGAGCGGGCCCAGGCCCATCGACACGGTCGGGGTCTGCCAGTAGTCCGGCATCAGCCACGGATGCGGGTAGCTGGAGAGGCCACCGCCGTCGACTTCCATGCGGAACTTGTCCAGCTGGGCTTCGTCGATGCGGCCTTCCAGGAAGGAACGCGCATAGATGCCCGGGGCGCTGTGGCCCTGGATGAAGAGCAGGTCGCCCGGGTGGTCTTCGCTCGGGGCGCGCCAGAAGTGGTTGAAGCCCACGTCATACAGCGTGGCGCCGGAGGCGAACGAGGCGATGTGACCGCCCAGGTCGCCCGGCTTGCGGTTGGCGCGCACGACGGTCGCCATCGCGTTCCAGCGGATGATGGAACGAATGCGCCATTCCAGTTCGGCGTTGCCCGGGCTCTTGGCCTCCAGGGTCGGCGCGATGGTGTTCACGTACTCGGTGGTGGGAGAGAACGGCAGGTAAGCACCCGAACGACGGGTCAGTTCCACCATGCCTTCCAACAGCTGATGCGCGCGCTCGGGGCCCTCGACATCAATAACGGCCTTCAGCGACTCGATCCATTCCTGGGTTTCCACAGGATTCGGGTCGTTGTTCAGCACCTCGTTCAACCAGTTCATTTGCGCTCCCATGACCGCACGCACGCGCGCGACTGTTTTAGATTTCTAGCCGCAAAGTGTAGCGCACCAAGGGGTTTGCTTACTTCGCTACGGTTGCGTATGGAACCATCCGGGCGTGTCCGGAAGGACAGCAGGCGACAGCGCGGGGGTCGCGCGTGAAGGTTCCACGCTGCATTTCAGCCTGCCCGGCGGCGATGACACCGGCGCGTCAGCAGGACACTGCTGGACAGCGCAGGCGCTGCGGCGCAGGCGATTGACGCGGATCGTGCGCTGAGCGAGGGCGTTCCAGCGCGCGTCGGCGTGGATCATCGGTCGCGTTGGTCGGCCACGACCGCGCGCAGTGTTCCACCTCAAGCACGCACCGCCGCACGCTGGATTGACCTGAACGCATCCCTGCCGTGCGTGCGCCGCGGCTGGTCGAACGGGAGTTTTCGATATATCGTTCGCCACTGCATTCGATATATCGAAATGACCTCTCCGCGCGATCTCGACCGCCCTGCCCGCCCGCTGACCGCCTGGCCGCTCAGCCGTGGCGACCTGCGCCTGCTGGTGCTGTCCCTGCTCGCCGACCAGCCGCGCCACGGCTACGAGCTGATCCAGCTGATCAGCGACATGTTCGTGCGGGTCTACACGCCCAGTGCCGGCTCGATCTACCCGGTGCTGGCGCAGTTCGAGGCGGCCGGCTGGGTCGGCGCGGTCGAGGACGGTGGGCGCAAGCGCTATGCGCTGAGTGCGCTGGGCCAGGCCGAGCTGGAGGCGCAGCGCGACGAGGTCGATGCCGCGGTGCACCGCGTGCGCGACAGCGCGCGCACGATCACCAAGGCCAACCTGCCGCCGTCCGTGCGCGATGCGCTGCGCGAGCTCAAGCACGCGCTGGGCCTGTGCCACGGCCGCTGGCAGGACGACAACGCCGCCGCCGTGGCCGAAGCGCTGCGCGAGGCCGCCGCGCACATCCGTGCGCAGGGCCGCTGACCTCCCTCCTTCTTTTCAGACCCAGCCAGCCACCGCCCGCCAGGTCCTTCTCTCTCAACGCCGCGCTGCGGCACTGATCCAGGTATTCCCATGGCTCTGCATGAAAACCGACTGCTCCGTCATACCGTGAAGTTCCGCCCGCTGCAGGTGCTGCGCACCGAAGAGATCAGCCCGTGCATGCGCCGGGTGATCGTCGGGGGCGAGGCGCTGGAAGGCTTCGATTCGCCCTCGCCGGACGACCACGTCAAGCTGTTCTTCCCCAACGCCGAGGGCCAGTTCGTGGTCCCGACGATGACGCCGGAAGGCCCGCGCTACCCGGACGGCCAGACGCCCTCCCCCTCGCGCGACTACACCCCGCGCTGGTGGGATCTGGAAAGCAACGAGCTGGCGCTGGACTTCGTCATGCACGGCGACGGTCTGGCCTCGACCTGGGCCGCCAACGCGCAGCCGGGCGATGCGATCGCCGTCGGCGGCCCGCGCGGCTCGCACATGACCGCCGACGACTTCGACACCTACGTGCTGATCGGCGATGAAACCGCGCTGCCGGCGATCGGCCGCTGGCTGGAGACGCTGCCGGAGGGCGCGAACGCCGATGTCTACATCGAGATCCCGGAATCCGGCGACCGCCAGGAGCTGCCGGAGGACGACCGCATCCGCATCTCGTGGCTGGAGCGCAACGGCTTCGACGCCGCCAGCAGCACCCTGCTGGAAGACGTGCTGACCGATTTCGAGGAACCGGAGGGCGACACCTTCTACTGGATCGCGGCCGAGTCGCGCCGGGCCCGGATGATGCGCAAGTACATCGAGGGTCACCTGGGCGTGCCGAAGGACTGGATCCGCTCGACCGGCTACTGGAAGGCCCACGGCAGCGAGCACCACGACGACTGAGCCCGCGACGGGCACCGGCCACGGATGCGACAATCGCGTTTTGTGCCGGTGCCTTTCATGCAAGCCTCTCCTCTTTCGGCACTGACCGATCTGATCGACCGCGCCGAGCGCGCCGATCCTGCGCTGGATGCCGCCCTGGCGGCGCTGGCGCCTTCCGTGGGCGGGAACATCGCCCCGTTGCGCACCGCCCTGATCCCGCTGGCCCGCGCCCAGGCGGCGCTGGTGCAGGCGAACATCGATATCGATCTGGTCGCCGATGAGCTGCGCCGTTACCAGAAGTACGCGATGCCCGGTAAGCCGAGCCTGCAGATCGTGCAGCTGCGCAAGCAGCAGGCCTCGGTGAAGCAGGCCGCGCTGCTGGCACGCCAGGCATTTGCGCAGGCGACCCATGCGTTCCTGCGGGAGAGCGGATTGAGTGCGCCGGCACGACGGACACCGACCGATTTCACCACGCTGTGGCTCGGCAAGGTGAGCGCGCAGGTGGCGGCGGGGTGATCAAGGCTGTCGTGCAGCCGGGCCAGGAACGGTAGTGCCGGCCGCTGGCCGGCTCCCCCCTTCCGTCCGGGATGATGAGGAGCCGGCCAGCGGCCGGCACTACCGGGTATCGACCGGTAGCCGCACAAAAAGAAAGCCCGCCAATAGGCGGGCTTTCTGCCTTCTCACGACGAGTGAGGAGAAACTCAGGCAGCCGGCTTTTCGCCAGTGGCCTCGGTGGTGATGCGGATGTTCACTTCATCGCTGACGTTCGGGGCGTACGCGCCGACGCCGAAATCGCTGCGCTTGATGGTGGTGGTGGCATCGAAGCCCGCCGCCGGCACCTTGGCCATCGGGTGCTCGCCGCCGCCGTTGACGGTGACATCCAGGGTCACCGGCTTGGTGATGTCCTTGATGGTCAGGTCACCGGTGACGGTCAGCTTGTTGGTGCCGTTGGCCTCAACCTTGGTGCTCTTGAAGGTGGCGGCCGGGAACTTGGCGGCGTCGAAGAAATCGGCGCTCTTCAGGTGCTCGTCGAACTTGGCGGTGAAGCTGTTCAGGCCGGTCAGCGGCAGCTTCACTTCGACGGTCGACTTGGTCACGTCGGCCGCGTCATACACCAGGGTGCCTTCGGCCGCGCCGAAGTGGGCGGTCGGGTGCGAGAAGCCGAAATGGCTCCACTGGACCAGCACGTCAGTGTGGGTCGGGTCGAGCTTGTAGGTGCCCGAGGCGATCTGGATCGCATCGGCCGCCGGGGCCGCCGGGGCGGCAGCAGCGTCCGCAGCCGGGGCGGCGGTTTCGGTGGCGGCCGGCGCGTCGGCAGCCGGGGCAGCGGCTTCGTCGGCCGGCTTGGAGCAGGCGGCGATGGCCAGGGTCAGGGCGAGCGGCAGCAGCAGTTTGCGGGTCACGGTCATGTCAGGTCTCTCTCGATTCGAAGGGAAAAGTAGCAAAGGTCATGCAGCCCATCCGCACGGACGGGCCACGATCCGGCGGTAACGCTCAAGCGATGCGGGCGGCTTCGTCGAACGACAGGCGAGGCAGCCGCGGGAACAGGCCCGAGGCGTCACCGTACCCCAGGTTGACGAGGAAATTCGACTTGATCGCGGTGCCCTTGAAAAAGGCTTCGTCGACCTTGGCGTTGTCGAAGCCGGACATCGGGCCGGCATCCAGACCCAGCGCACGGGCGGCCAGGATCAGATAGGCGCCCTGCAGGCTGCCGTTGCGGAACGCGCCCTCGGTACGGCCTTCACGCGGGCCGTCGAACCACGCCTTGGCGTCGGTGTGCGGGAACAGGAACGGCAGCTTCTCGTGGAAGTCTTCGTCGAAGGCGACGATCACCGTGACCGGGGCGGCGAGGGTCTTGTCGTGGTTGCCTTCGGACAGGGCCGGGGCCAGCTTGGCCTTGGCTTCCGGGGATTTCACGAAGACGAAGCGCGCCGGGCTGCCATTGGCGGCGGTCGGGCCCCACTTCAGCAGCTCGTAGAGCGCCTTCAGCTGGCTGTCTTCGACCGGCTTGTCGAGGAAGGCGTTCTGGGTGCGGGCGGTACGGAACAACTGATCGAGCGCAGCATCGTCAAGGACGTGGGACATGAAGCCTCCGGAAACAAGGGGAATCGTTCGCGCATCGGCTACCGTGGCAGGGCGACCGCGCGATCGGCGAAGGCTGGCAGTGTAGAGTGTCGCGACAGTTGCAACACCCAGCCTGACTGAAACGAATTAATGCCACACGTGAAACGATGGAGTCCACCCTGGACGATCACTGACGGCCGTGCCGGCAATGTGCGGCAGGCGGTGGCCCTGGCCACGGCATTGAAGCTGGGGGCGCATCGTCCGCTGGTACTCACGCCGCGCGCGCCCTGGCGCTGGCTGGCCCCGCACTGGTTGCCGGGCGCCGCCGCCGGCTACGGCGAGGCCTTCGCCGCACTGGCCGAAGACGTCCCGGAGCTGGCCATCGGCTGTGGCCGCCAGGCTGCCGGTGCGCTGCGCGAACTGCGCCGCCGTGGCACGAAGGTCATCCAGATCCTCGATCCCCGCCTCAGTCCGCGCCACTGGGACCTCCTGGTCGTCCCCGAACACGACCGCCTGCGTGGCAGCAACGTGCTCACCCTGCTGGGCAGCCTCAATCCGGTCAACGATGACTGGCTGGCCTGCGGCCGTGCCGCCTTCGCGACGTTCAGCGCCCTGCCCGGCCCGCGCACCGCGCTGCTGGTCGGCGGGCCGACCCCGCACGCACCCTGGCACGAGCCGGACATGGTGCAGGTCTTCCAGCAGTTGGCGTCGCAGCTGCGCGCGGAGGGCGGCAGCCTGCTGGCCACGACCTCGCGACGCACGCCCCCGGCGCTGGTCGGCGCGCTGCGCAGTGCGTTCGCCGATGTGCCGAACGTGATCTGGGGCGACGGCGGTGATGGCGTCAATCCGTATGCCGGCCTGCTCGGCTGGGCCAATCGCGTCGTGGTGTCGCCGGATTCGGTGAACCTGCTCTCCGAAGCCTGCGCCACGCGCATGCCGGTGGCCGTGGCGTTGGCCGACCAGGCGCAGGGACGGCTGGCGCACTTCCAGAGCGCGCTGCGCGAGCGTGGCCGCCTGCAGCGGCGCTGGCTGGACTGGCAGAAGGACGGCCGCATCGAACCGCTGCGCGAGACCACGCGCGTTGCCGAAGAAGTGCGTGCCAGGCTGGGGATTCCGGACTGACGTCCTTGCAAGCTGCCCCCGATCCGCGACCGACTGTGAACGGAAACTGGGCCGCCGCGGCGCGGCGCGCTGAGCACAGCGCTATGATGCGGCCGCGGCCGGTGCCGCCGGAGACTGTGTGACATGGACGTACCTTTCGCTGCCCGGATCAAACGCCTGCGCCCGCTTTTGCTGTGTGGTGTCCTGCTTGGCGCTGCACTGACCGCGCAGGCTGAGCCGCAGTGCGTGGAGCGTCATCCCACCCCGCAATCGTTGGCAGCGATGTTCGATGTGGCATTGACCGCCGGGGAAACACTCGACGCGCTGGACGGCGTGGACGTGGTGATCATCGCCCGCGGTGGCCAGGACCTCAGCAAGTACGGTCTGCGCCATAGCCACCTGGCCTTCCTGTCGCGTGAGCCCGATGGCAACTGGCGCGCGGTGCACCTGCTCAACCATTGCAAATCTCCGCAGTCCGAGCTGTTCCGGGAAGGGCTGAGTACCTTCATCGGTGAAAGTGGCAGCCATACCGATCTGCGCATCGGGGTGCCGACGCCGGCGGTTCGCAAGGCGTTGATCGCGATGCTCACCCCGCCTGCCATCCAGGCGCGTGCGCTTCATGAGCCTCGCTACAGCGTCGTTGCCTACCCGTTCCGCGACGAGTACCAGAATTCCAATCAGTGGGTGCTCGAGGTGCTGGCCGCTGCACTGGCGCATGACGACGACGGAACATTGCTGATCAAGCGCGCACAGGCGCAGGCCTGGCTGAAGGAGCGCGACTATCGCCCCAGCACGTTGCATATCGGTGTCGCCAAGCGGCTGGGCGCGCGCTTCTTCGTGCCGAATGCTGCGGTGACCGATCATCCTGCCAGCGAACGTATCTCGGGCAATTACTCGGTGGTGACCGTCGAGTCCGTGTTTGATTTCCTTGCACAGCGTCACGCGCTGCAGCAGGAGCTCACCGTGGCCCACGTGCCGGTGGACGGCACCGCCGCGCCGAAACCATGAGCGCCTCATCCCCTTCCCTCTCCAGGACCTGCGTCATGACGAAATCCCTTCTCTGTGCGGGCCTGCTCGCTGTGTCTGCGCTTGCCGTGCTCCCTGCACCGGCCGGCAATCTCAACGGCAATCAGGCCTCGGGCGTGAGCGCGGTGATCAGCGTCTACACCGTCTCGTTCATTGCAGCCTCGCCGGTGTTGCTGGTGGCCAAGGGGTCGCAGAGCGTCCGCGAAGGTTCGAAGCGCACCCAGCCTGATACCGGCAAGGCCGCGCCGCTGCCACCGATGGCCGTGCAGCAGATCGACCGCCAGCCCGACGGGGGCTTCCACGTTGCGCTGCAGCGGCCTGACGCCCCCGATGCGACCGCGCTGATCGACTGGCCGGCACGCGCGGACAATCCTGCCGCGACGCTCAAGGTGGGCGATGTGCTGCATTTCGAGCCGACCGAGGTCGGTGCGGGTTGGACGGTGACCGCCGCCGACGGTGCCGCGTTGGCCTTCCTGCCGACACCGGACGCGGCCGCCGGGCAATCCAGCGAGCGCTGGTAAGCGTCCGTGGCCCCTCCTCATCCTGTGAACGGAGTGATCAGATGAAACAGCTCTCACCGCGCGTGATCGCCCCGGTACTGGTCATGGCGCTGTTCGCCACCAGCCTGCCGGCCCAGGCGCAGTACTCCGTCTACCGCCACCCGGTCGCCAGCAGCGTGGCCGTGACTTCGGTGGTGAGTCTGGTTGTCGTCACCGCGCCGATCTGGCTGACCTCGGCCGGGATCGGCAAGCTGCACGGCGGATCGGTCCAACGCAACCGGGCGCGCGTCGCCCGCGCGGAAAAAGCCGGCCCGCTGCCGCCGCTGACCGTGGAGCGGATCGAGCCTCAGGCCGATGGCGGCTTCCAAGTGGCGCTGAAGAACCCCGAGGCGCCAGACGACCTGGCACTGCTGCAGTGGCCGGCCCGCAGCGACACTGCCGCGCCTGCCGTGGCCGTGGGCGACGTGCTGGCCTTCGAACCGACGCCGGCCGGTGCCGGCTGGACCGTGACTGCGGTCGACGGTGCGGCCCTGGCCTTCCTGCCCACCACCGACGCTGCCGCCAGCAACCTGAGCGAACGCTGGTAGGTAAACCACCCCGGGCTGGCCCTGCGGTGGCCGAGCCCGGATAATCCGCCGCTTCCCTCATTCCCCCGGCTCGCCATGTCCGCGCGTCCTGCCATTGCCTTTGCCCCGTTGACCGTGTCGTCGCTGCTGCTGGCGGTGCTGGCCATGGGCGTGGTGGTACTGGGCTCGAACGTGCTGGTGCAGTACCCGATCAATGATTGGCTGACCTGGGGTGCGTTCAGTTACCCGGTGGCGTTCCTGGTGAGCAATCTGATCAATCGCCGCTTCGGGCCGCAGGCCGCGCGCAAGGTGGCCTGGGCGGGTTTCGCGCTGGCGGTGCTGTTGTCGATCTGGATCGCCACGCTGCGGATCGCGGTGGCCTCATGCCTGGCCTTCATCGCCGCGCAGCTGCTGGACATCACCGTGTTCGACCGGCTGCGCCGCGGGCACTGGTGGCGCGCACCGATGGTGGCGACGACCTGCAGCGCGACGCTGGATACGACGATTTTCTGGAGCATCGCGTTCGCCGGCTCCAGCCTGCCGTGGGTGAGCTGGGCGCTGGGCGATCTGGCGGTGAAGCTCACGATCGGCGTGTTCCTGCTGGCGCCGTTCCGCGCGCTGCTGTGGAAGATGGCGCCGCGCGCGGTGTGACATCTGCGCCGGCCGCCCGGTGTGGCGCTGTCGTCGGAAGGCACTGTCGGTTGGACATCGCTGTCGGTAGTGCCGGCCGCTGGCCGGCTCTGCAGATTTCATGGGAGCCGGCCAGCGGCCGGCACTACCGGTGCCCGGGCGATGCAAGGTCGATGCCCGGGCGATGCAGATCGATGCCCGGGCGATGCAAGGTCGATGCCCGGGCGATGCGGACGATGCGGTAGATGCCCGGACGATGCAAGGTAGATGCCCGAGCAATGCGGTCCATGCCTGGTCAGACAGCCGTCAGGGCGCGACGTCGATCCGCATCTGGAACGGCAACCCCGCTGCATCACTCGCCGCGATGATCATCGCGCGTGCCGCTTCCAGTGCCGGTGTCGGCGGTGCCAGGCGCGGGCGGCGGTCCAGGGTGCAGGCCAGGCCCACATCCAGCAGCGCCGCATGCGCCTCGTGCAGTCCATCCCGGGTGCCGCCGGGCAGCCACGCGATATCGGCCAGCGCGTCGATCAGGCTCGGGGTATCGCGCGGGCCCACCACCTGCGGATGCATGCCGGCACTGTCCAGCACACCGGTCTGCAACAGGAATTCCAGATCGACGATACCGCCCGCGCCCTGCTTCAGATCGAGCCGCGCGGCGTCGCTGCGGTCCAGCTCGGCGCGCATGCGGGCGCGCATCTTCAGCACATCAGCGTAGAGCACCGCGTTGTCGCGCGGGCGCGCCAGCGTGTCTGCGCGCACCCGTTCGAAATCGGCCAGCAACGAGGCGTCGCCGGCTATCGCGCGGGCACGCACCAGTGCCTGGTGCTCCCAGGTCCAGGCGCGTTCGCGCTGGTATTCGGTGTAGCTGGCCAGCGACGACACCAGGGCGCCCTTGCCACCGTCCGGGCGCAGGCGCACGTCGATGTCGTACAGGCGGCCGGCGGCGGTCACCGCGCCCAGCATCGCCATCACCTTCTGCGCCAGGCGTGCGTACCAGCGGCCGGGATCGAGCGGGCGCGGGCCATCGCTGCTGTCCTGCCCGGCCGGGTGATCGTGCAGGAAGACCAGATCCAGGTCCGAGCCGAAGCCCAGTTCCAGTCCGCCCAGGCTGCCGTAGCCGATGATCGCGAAACGTCCGCCCGGTATGCCGCCGTGCTGGCGCTGCATGTCGGCCTGCACCAGCGCGAGTACGGTGACCACCACCGCCTGTGCGAGCTCGGCCAGTTGCCGGGTAGTGTCGACGGCGCGCTGGCGGCCATCCAGCGTGGCCATCGCCATGCGGAAACTCAGCGCCAGCCTCGTCTCGTTGAGCAGGCGCAGCGCGCCTTCGGGATCATCGATGGTCAGCGCGACATCGCACTCGGCCTGCATGCCCGCGGCATCCGGCATCGGGCCGGAGACGCGCACGTCGAGCAGTTCGTCGAGCAGCAACGGGTAGGCGGCCAAGCGCTCGGCCAGCAGGGCGCTGCGCGCCAGCACGTCGACCAGCCGCGCCAGTGCGCTGGGTTGTTCGTCGAGCAGGGCGAGGTAGCTGGTGCGGCGCAGGATCGCCTGCAGCAGGCCGAGCACGCGCTTGAGCGCGGCATCCGGCTGCGGCGAGCGGGTGGCCGCATGCAGCAGCGCCGGCAGCACACGGTCCAGGCGTGCGCGCGCGGCATCGGACAGCGACTTCACCCCCGAGCTCTGCGCGAAATCGCGCAGGGATTGATCGGCACTGCCGGCATCGAAGAAGCCGGCCTCGGCCAGTACCTCGGCGCTGCCGTTGTCGGGCAGGCCCCGCCAATAGCTGGCGAGCGCATCCGGCGCAGCCTGGCCACGGCGCGGTGCGAGCAGCGCGGCGAATTCGGTGCTGACCCGCGCACGCTGTACGTCGAGCGCGGCGACCAGCGCGTCCCAGTCCTCGTACCCAAGGCCGGCGGCGATGCGCAGGCGGTCGGTGGCGTCGGTGGGCAGCGCGTGGGTCTGTGCGTCGCGCAGCATCTGTAGGCGGTTTTCCAGCCGACGCAGGAAGCCGTAGGCATGCAGGAGGTCGGCGCCGTCCTGCTCGGCCATCTGGCCCGACGCCACCAGCGCCGGCAGCGCGTGCAGCAGGCGGCGTTCGCGCAGCGGCGCTTCGCGGCCCCCACGGATCAGCTGCAGCGCCTGCGCGAGGAATTCGATTTCACGGATGCCGCCGGGGCCGCGCTTGATGTCGTCGTGCATCTCGCGGCGCGAGACCTCGGCGGTGATCGCGGCCTTCATTTCGCGCAGTCCATCGAGCGCGGTGAAATCCAGATAGCGGCGGTAGACGAACGGGCGCAGGGTCTGCAGCCAGGCTTCGCCGGCGGCGATATCCCCGGCCACGGCGCGCGCCTTCAGCCAGGCGTAGCGCTCCCAGTCGCGACCTTCGCGCTGGAAGTACTGGTCCATCCCGGCGAACGAGAGCGCGACACGGCCGGCGTTGCCGAACGGGCGCAGGCGCAGATCCACGCGGTGGCTGAAGCCGTCCACGGTGGTGTCATCCAGCAGCCGCGCGAGGCGCTGCCCGAGGCGCGCGAAGTACTCCTCGGCCGCGAGCGGGCGCGCGCCATCGGATTCGCCGCCCTGCGGGTAGGCATAGACCAGATCCACGTCCGAGCTGAAATTGAGTTCGCCACCGCCCAGCTTGCCCAGCCCGAATACGACCAGCTGCTGCACGCTGCCGTCGGCGGCCCGGACGACGCCGTGACGGCCGCTGAATTCCTGCTCCAGCGCGGACAGCGCCAACTGCAGGCACTCTTCGGCCAGCCGGGTAGCGCCGGCGAGCGTGGCCGGGACGTCATCCAGCCCGGTCAGGTCGCGCCAGATCAACCGGGTGGAGGCGGCGGTGCGGTAGCGGCGCAGGCGCTGCTGCCATTCGCTGGGTTGCAGCGGGTCCAGCTCGGGTAGCGGCAACGGCGGGCAGCCTGCCTGGGTGAGGTGCGGCAACAGCGTGGGCTGGCGGCACAGGGTGTCGATGGCGAAGTCGCTGGTGACGGCCAGCGCGCGCAGCGTATCCAGCACGGGGCCCGGCGGCGGCCAGTGGCCGGCATCGGTCAGCGACAGGGCCAGCCGCGCGAGGGCACGGTCGACCAGGGGAACAAGGGCGTCGGGGACGCGCGCGGGCGCGGCGAGGTCGGAAATCGGCATGAGGGGATTATGCCCGGCGCGGGTCGCCCTGCAGGGCAGAAGCGTGTTCACCGGTGGAGCGGTCATGCCCGGGCGCGTGTCGACGCGCGAAATCCCATCGGCGCCTCGATGTTCTGGAGGCGAGACATAAAAAAGCCCGCTTGCAGCGAACTGCCAGCGGGCTCTGCTCCCTCCCCCACGTCGGGATGCAGGTCGATCTTCTAGGGTCGGCGGAGAACTTGCACGCTGCACTGCAAAACAATACTTGCGGGTACAGAAGTAGGCCGGAAAGCTGAACAGGGAGCCGCCGATGTGAAAACGCCATCCCACCAAGGTAGAACCCCTGCCCCTGCGTGGATCGCCGATAATGGGGATCCCCCCAAAAACGTTGTCGTCATGTCTGTCGATCGCATTGCAAACGCGCGTCTGCGTGACCGCGTTGTCTCCGCCGAAGCTGCCGCCGCCCTGATCCAGCCGGGTGAAACCGTCGCCATGAGCGGCTTTACCGGTTCAGGCTATCCCAAGGCGGTGCCGGTCGCGCTGGCGCAGCGCATCGAGGCGGTGCACGCCCGAGGCCTGCCGTTCCAGATCAGCCTGATGACCGGCGCCTCGACCGCGCCGGAGCTGGACGGCGCGCTGGCCAAGGCCGATGGCATCGCGATGCGCATGCCGTTCCAGAGCGACCCGGATGCGCGCAACCGCATCAACGAGGGCAAGCTGGATTACATCGACATCCACCTCAGCCATGTCGCCCAGCACGTGTGGTTCGGCTTCTATGGCGACATCGACACCGCGGTGATCGAGGTCTCGGCGATCCGCGAGGACGGCGCATTGGTGCCCTCCACCTCGGTCGGCAACAACAAGACCTGGCTGGACCTGGCCAAGAAGGTGATCGTCGAGGTCAATGAGTGGCAGCCGGCCGGCGTGGACGGCATGCACGACATCTACTACGGCACGGCGCTGCCGCCGCACCGCAAGCCGATCCCGCTGGTGCACGCCAACGACCGCATCGGCGAGACCGCTCTGCGCTGCGACCCGGACAAGATCGTGGCGGTGGTGCGCACCAACGGCCCGGACCGCAACAGCCCGTTCAGCCCGATCGATACGACCAGCGAGCAGATCGCGCAGTACCTGATCGAGTTCCTCAAGCACGAAGTGGCCAAGGGCCGCCTGCCGGCCAACCTGCTGCCGCTGCAGAGCGGCGTGGGCAACATCCCGAACGCGGTGCTGGCCGGGCTGGCCAAGAGCGGCTTCCGCGATCTGAGTGCATTCACCGAGGTGATCCAGGACGGCATGCTCGACCTGCTGCGCGACGGCGTGCTGAGCTATGCCTCGTGCACCGGCTTCGCGCTGAGCCCGCAGGCGAACGAAACGTTCAAGGAGCACATCGATTTCTACCGCGAGCGCATCATCATGCGCACGCAGGAAATCTCGAACCATCCGGAACTGGTGCGCCGCCTGGGCTGCATCGGCATGAACGGCATGATCGAGGCCGACCTGTACGGCAACGTCAACTCGACGCACGTGATGGGCAGCCGGATCATGAACGGCATCGGCGGCTCGGGCGACTTCGCGCGCAACGGCTTCCTGTCTGCGTTCCTGAGTCCGTCGACGGCGAAGAACGGCAGCATCTCAGCGATCGTGCCGATGGTCAGCCATGTGGATCACACCGAGCACGATGTGTCGGTGATCGTCACCGAACAGGGCCTGGCCGATCTGCGCGGCCTGACCCCGCGCAAGCGTGCGCGGGTGGTGATCGACAACTGTGCGCATCCGGATTTCCGCGACCAGCTGAACGATTACTTCGACCGTGCCAGCCGTGAGAGTTACGGCAAGCACACCCCGCACCTGCTGCCGGAAGCGCTGTCGTGGCACCAGCGGTGGCTGGATACCGGGACGATGAAGGCCTGATGCTGCACGGTACCGACCAACGGTCGGTACCTACCGGGGCGTTCTGTTCCCGGGTTGCGATGCACGGACCGGGGCGTTCTGTTCCCGGGTTGCGATGCACGGATCGGGTCGTTCTGTTCCCGGGTAGTGCCGGCCGCTGGCCGGCTCCACGCATGACCGTCCGCAAGCCCGGATGCGCGTTGGGTACATGAGGAGCCGGCCAGCGGCCGGCACTACCCGTAAAGCGGCCCCGCGTGGTTCAGGATTCCGCCCGCAGGGCGCTGCCCGCGCGGTCAGCGATCGCCCGCGGTCAGCGGTTCCGCAGGGACGTCAGTGATTCGGCCTGCAGCCGCTCATAGATCGCGAACTCGTCCTCCACCTCCATGCCCAGCGCCTGCTCGAAGGCATCGCGGTTGGCGTGCGCGGCATAGGCGCGTTGTTCGTCGCCGCCGAGATTGGACTGGAAGATGCCCGCGGCGCTGACCGGCAGGAAATCCTCGTAGACGATCGGATCGGCACTGGCCAGGCCAGCGGCGATCAGCGCTTCGGCCGGCAGATCGCCCACCGCACCCGGGTTGGCACGACCGGCCTCGGTCAGGGCATAGCGGTAGTAACCCAGGCCTTCGCGGCGCAGGGTGTCGTGGTCATCCGGGAAGGCGGTGAACGCCGCGGCCAGGCGGGTCGGGTAATCCCGGCCGGTGCTGCCGGCACCCCCACTGTCGCGCGCCTGCGCCAGCAGCTGGTCGTACAGCGCGCGGCCCTTGGGCGTCAGGGCGAGGCCGCGCTGTTCGATCTCGCCGAAGCGTGCGGTATGCGTTCCGGCATCGCCGGCGTCCCCCGAGGGGAAGTGCACGGTTTCTTCCAGCGCCTTGAAGCTGGTCTGGCGCAGGAGGATCGGGCAGCGACGCGGCGGCGGACCTTCGATCACCGCTTTGGCGTCGATGCCACGTGCGAGCATCCCCGCCTGCGCGGCGTCGATGTCCAGCGTGCGCGGGGTCAGGTGGTTGATGTGCGGGCCGCGGAAGCTGACCACGTCGGCGATCAGCCGGTGCGCGTCATGCAGCGCGTGATAGGTTTCCAGCGACACCGTGGCGTCGCCATGCCAACGGAAGGTCTCCAGTGCCTCGATGACGAAGCGGCGCGCATCGGCTTGGTCCAGGCCGCCCTCGCGTTCGGCCTGCGCGATCAGGGCCAGCGCGGTGTCGGTGAAGATCCGGCGCTGGGCGAGAATGGCGGCGGACTGCTCGCGCAGCGCGACGTTCTCGATCAGCTCCAGCCGCAGCAGCGAAGTGAATACCCGGAACGGATTGCGTGCCAGCGCCTGCGCGGTACGCGGCCGGAACGCGGTGGAATGCACCGGCACGCCGGCCACGGAGAGGTCGTAGTAGCCGATCGGGTACATGCCCATCAGCGCGAACAGGCGGCCCAGCGTGGCCAGTTCTTCCGCCGTGCCGACCCGGATCGCGCCGTGGCGTTCCTGGTCGAGGCGGGCGCGTTCGTCAGTGCGGTCCAGCTGCTCGGCCAGCGCCGGATTGGCGGTCAGCACGGCATCGTTGATCTCGGCCACCAGGTCGACCAGGGTGCCGTACAGCGGCACCTCGGTGCGGTACATGGTGGACATCGCCTGGGCGAACAGGCTGCGGATATCGTCGGGTGAAACGAAACGGTCGGTGCTCATGACGTACTCGGCAACGGATCACGGGGAGACAGCAGTCCGCCATTGTCGCCGAGGCGGTGGCGCGCGGCGATCTGCACAGCAGCAAAGGGGCGGCAGGGTAGAGCCACCCCATGGGTGGCTGCACGGAATGCGATGGGCGCGGAGAGCATCCACGCATGGCGTGGATACGCGGTATCTCAGCGCGTCGCTGCGGCCGGTTCCGGATTGGCCGCCGTACGCTGCCGCTGCTCACGGTTCCCCAGCTGGCGCTGCAGCGTGGCATCGAGCTTCACCGGGCGGTCCCAGTGGTCGTGGCTGGCGACGATGGCGTGGCGCAGCGCGCGCCAGTGCAGGTTGGTCGGGGTGACCGGAAGCTCGGTGACCACCGCTTCCCAGCGTTTGGCTTCCCCCTCCTCCGGCACCGCACGCGACCACGCCCGAACGCTCTCGCGGCAGGACTGTTCGATCACGTGCGCCCAGAAACAGGCGAAGTAGATGTCGCCGGCCTGCCAGCCGTGGGTGTGCATCAGCGCGGCGACGTAACCGCGCGAGACACCGGCATAGCGCGAGACTTCATCCAGGAAGCTGTCCGGGTAGCGCTCGGCGTAGTGGTTGATGTCCTGCAGCTGGGTATCCACCCAGGCATCGCCGGTGTCCACCACGTAGGCGGCGGACTTCTCCGGGGTCTGCTCGGCCGCGGCCGCCCCGGGCAGCATCAGCAGCAGCGCGAGCAGGCCGGCGCGCATCATCCGGCCTGCGCGGCCTTGGCCTCGATGGTCCGCAGCGCCTGCGGCCAGTCGAAGGCGGTCGGCGCGTCGACCATGCGCGGCTCGTCGTCGGCCACGCCGTGCTGGGTCTCGTGCGCCCAGGTCACCGCGTACGGGGTGTGGATGCCCCAGCCGCCCAGGGTGATCACCGGCTCGATGTCCGAGCGCAGCGAATTGCCAACCATCACGAAGCGCTTGATCGGCAGATCGAACTCTTCCAGCACGCGCGCATAGGTTTCCGGGTCTTTCTCGGAGACGATCTCGATGCGCGGGAACAGGTCGCGCAGGTTGGCCACCTTGATCTTGGCTTCCTGGTGGAACAGGTCGCCCTTGGTGATCAGCACGACCGGGTAATCGCGGGCGATCTCGGTGACCGACTCCCGCACACCGTCGATCAGCTCGACCGGGTGGCGCAGGGTGTCGTGGCCGATGTCCAGCATCTGCTGCAGGTCGCGGGCGCTGATGGTCTGGTTGGTGATCTCGATGGCCGCTTCGACCATCGACAGGGTCATGCCCTTCACGCCGTAGCCGAACACACCGAGATTGCGCTGCTGCACTTCCAGCAGGTGGCGCGCGGTCTGCGTGTCATGCACGTCGATGTAGCGCGACAGGATGTCCAGGTAATCCTGTTCGGCCTTGCGGTAGAAATCCTCGCTCTTCCACAGCGTGTCATCACCGTCAAAACCGACCAGGCCGATAGCGCCTTGCGGCGTGGGCAGGGAAGTCATCATCGGCCAAGGATACCAACAGCAGCCAAGCCGCCCCAAACGGCGACGCAAAAAGAAAGGGCGGCCGAAGCCGCCCTTTCCCCCTCACTGCGCTACCGGTGTCCCCGGTCCTTACTTGCTCTGCTGGGCGCCGTTATCGGCGGCCTTGCCCTGCTGGGCGGCCACGTACGCCTTGTATTCATCCGGCGAGAGCTCGCCGTCCTTGTTTGTGTCGGCCTGGTCGAACACCTGGGCGAGACCCGCGTTCACCTGTGCCTCGGTCTTGCTGATGGTGCCGTTGCCGTCGGTATCGACGCTGGCCCAGGTCTGGCCACCGCCGCCGTTGGCCTGCGCGGAGGCCTGCGCTGCGGCGTTGGCCGCGGTATCGGCTGCATCTCCGGCCTGCGCCGCCGCCTGCTGCGCCTGGGCGGCCTGGTTCTGGGCCTGCGCGGCACTCTGCTGGGCCGACTGGGCCATCGCCGGAATGGCCAGCACACTGCCTGCGGCGACGATCAGGGCGATCAGGGGCTTGCGGATGCGAGTAGTCATTGGGGTGGTCTCCTTGGTGGTTATTGCGCGGCCTGTTGTTTCCGCACGGCCCCACACTGCCACCCCGTTTGTGAATCGATATTGCCCCTCGATCGCCCTGCGCACGCGGCCTTAACCACTCGCAGGAATGCGTGCAGTACCGCGCTGGTTAGCCGCAGGTGAGCGGTTGGTAACACACCCATTCATTGCCGCCGGATTTAACCGGAAGCGAACGCAATCTCACACGGCGTTGCTGTTTTTTTCGCCTGAGCGGGAACTGAACAAAAGCCAGCCCAGCGCGACACCGCCGATCGCGCCGGCCACTTCCAGCACCACGCGCGAGCCCAGCTCGTTCGGATCGTGGATGCTGGCCAGGAACAGCCGTGCATACAGCGGCGACTCCAGCCGCATCATCCCCATGTAGAAGAGGTTCCAGGCATCGATGCCGGCCGAGGCCACCACCGCGATCACGCAGGCCCAGCCGATCGCATGGCCATCGGTCCAGCCAGCCCAGCGGCACAGCCGGTGCCACAGCGCATACACCAGCAGCCCGACCAGCAGCGCGATCAGCCCTGCCTCCAGCGTTCCCAGCAATCCAACGTGCAGCGGCAGGTTCATCGTCGTCCGATCCGGCGGTCAGCGCACAGTGTAGCGGTGCGCCTCAGCGGACCGGCACGTCGTAGGCGGTGGTCGGCGCCGGCTCGGGCTGCAGGGTGAAATGCCACCACTCCATCGGGTAGTTGGCGAAGCCATGCCGGGCCATCGCCTGGCGCAGCTGCTGGCGGTGGCGGCGCTGCGCCGTGCTGATCTCCGGCGCATCGGTATGCGCGCGCGGGCCGAAGAAATCGAACTCGGTGCCCATGTCCACCGGCGCACAGGGGCCGTCGCGGCAATCGAGCAGGGTCAGGTCGACCGTGGCGGCCCGGCTGTGGCCGGAGGTCTCGGCGATGTAGCCGCCCAGCAGGGCTGGCTTATCGAGGTCCGGGTACTGCAGGGCCTTGCGCGACTGCTCGTGCGGATCGTGTGCCCAGGCGACGAAGGCCTTCACCGCGTGGGCCGGGCGGTAGCAGTCAAAGAGGCGCAGCGCGAACCCTTCGGCACGCAGGTCGGCTTCCACCTGCGCCAGCGCGGTGGCGGCCGGGGCGAGCAGATAGCACTTGGGCGCGTCATAGCCGGGCACGCGTCGCCCGGTGAAGTTGTCGGGGCCGGCGTAGCGGATGTCCTGCGCGATCGCCGGTGACAGCGTACGGATGTCGACCAGCCCGGCTTCGGCCACATCGCGCGCGGGCGAGAGCGTGACCGCGGGCGCCGCCGCGTGGGCGCTCCCGACCAGCAGCGCCAACAACAGCGCGCTACGGGCAATCACCGATGCGGGTGAAGTGCAGGTCCTGGTAGTCATAACTGAAGTCGATCTCCGGATCGATCGCGGCCAAGGTCAGGGCGGGCGTGACGCCGGGCTGCAGCTGCAACCACGGCTCGGCATCGGCCCCGAGCGTATCCCACTGCACCAGCCAGCGCGCGCCGAGCTGCATGACCTGGCCGCGCAGCATCGGCGACTTGACCACGCTGAAGCGCAGTGCGCCCTGCTCCGGACAGAGCAGGGCCTCGCCCAGCCACGGGTCGCGGTAACGGCCCTGCGCCGACACCGTGGTGCGAAGGGAAGCCGGCCGGCGCGCGCGGGTATCCGGTCGAACCTTGCCGTCCCCCCGGCGCTCGGCACGTTCCTGGTCCAGCAGGGCCAGATAGTGGTCCACGTCGGCCGTGTCCTGCGCTGCGGTGTAGTGCTTCAAGGCCACCTGCATCAGTGCGGTGCGTGCATCCTCGGCATCGCTGTTGATCAGGATCACCACGCCGACCTTGCGGTCCGGCAGCAGCGCGAGCGAGGAGTACATGCCGGACAGCGTGCCGGTGTGCGCCACCTTCCACTTCCCGTCCATGTCCGACAGGCGCCACCCATACCCATAGGCCGAGACATGCGCGTTGTCCCAGCGCCGCTGCCGCTCGCCCAGCGGCATCGGCATGTGCGCGGTCCACAGTGCGCGGCGCTGCGCCGTGCCCAGCCAGCCGGGAGCGAGTGCGGGATCGAGCAGCACCTGCATCCAGCGGGTCATGTCGCGCAGGCTGCAACGGATGCCGCCAGCCGCCATCGAGGTCAGATCGACGCTGCTCCCGCCGTCGGCGCCCTGCACCACGTTGCGTCCGTCCTTCCGTGCGTGCGGCTGGGCGACGTTGCCGACCGCCGCGACCGACCACGCGCCGACCTGGCAGCGATCCATCCCCAACGGCACGAACACTTCCTCGCGCATCAGTTGGTCGTACGGCTTGCCACCGGCGGCAGCGGCGACCTCGCCCGCGACCACATACATCAGGTTGTCGTAGGCGTAGCCGCTGCGGAAGCTGGTGACCGGCCTGAGATGGGCCAGGCCGGCGATGATGTCCTGCCGGGTGAAACTGTTGGGCTCGGGCCACAGCATCAGGTCGCCCGCCCCCAGGCCGAGGCCGCTGTTGTGGATCAGCAGGTCACGCACCTGCATCTGCTGCGTCACCCACGGGTCATGCATGCGGAACTGCGGCAGGTACCTGATGACCGGGTCCTCCCAGCGCAGTTCACCACGCTCGACCAGGCGCGCGAGCAGCGCGGCGGTCATCGCCTTGCTGTTGGAGGCGATCTTGAACAGGGTGTCCGGGTCGATGGGGTCGCCGCTGCCGGCGATCCGCTCGCCGGCAGTCCGTTCGTACACGACGCGCCCGTCCTCCACCACGGCCATGGCCAGGCCCGGGAGCGCGGCACGCGTCCGGGTCTGGTCGAACATCCGGTCGAACGACGGTGGCGTCGCCGCAGCGGTGCTGGCCGCCATCCCGAGCCCTGCCAGCACCGCCGTCCACGCCCACTGTTTCCTGGCGCTCATGCCATCAATAGTTCCAGGTCACCGTGAGCTGTGCATAGCGGGGCGACTGGAAGCCGGTGCCATACCCATAGAGCGGGTTCGGCGTGCCGATGCTGTCCTGCGGCTCATAGTCCTGGTCCACCGAGACGATGCGCTGCTGGTTGAGCACGTTGTAGACCGCCAGCTTCACGTTGATGTCCAGCGGCACCGGAATCCTGTACGCCACGCTCATGTCCAGATCGTACGTCCACGGGGTACGGCCATCGCCGCCGCGCGGAGAATGCACGAAGACCCGCTCGGAGGGCACCGAGGCCTGGCAGTTGGAGACGCAGACGTAGTAGCTGTGGAAGTCGGTGTCATCGAACGGATTGCCCGCGCCGAAGCGGGTGATCGGGCTGCCCGACTGGATGCCCAGCGTCGCCGCCACGGTCAGGTTCTCGGTCACCGCATAGCTGCCACGGAACTTGAACTGGTGCCGGCGATCATTGGCCAGGTAGCCGTAGCCGCGGTAGTTCACCCACGGATTGTCGAAGTTCTCGGTACGCCCCGAATCGGCGAAGTCGGTATCGGAGTTGACCGGTCCCTCGGCGTTGCCACGGCCGTAGGCGAGCGTGTAGGACGCGTTGAAGCCCCACACGCCATCCCACGCGCGGTCGACCTGCAGTTCCAGGGCCTTGTAATCGCGCTTGGGCTTGACCCAGCCGCGCTGGCCGACGTAATTGCCCTCGTCGTCGTACAGGGCCCAGCCTTCGCGCGCGGTGTCGATGTCGATCCAGGCGTCGTTGCTGCCGTCGCAGTCGCTGTCGCCCCAGACGGTGTTGGTGCGGCCGGGATTGCCCATGATCCACACCCCATCGATCGCCCCGCACTGGCCGGTGGCGGTGATGTTCATGTCATCGATGGCGTTGTTGAGGCGACGGTAGGTGACGCTGGCACCGACTGACCATGATGCGCTGAGCATATGCTGGAAGCCGAGGATGGCTTCATCCTGGTAGACCGGATCCATGTCCCGGTTCACCTCGGCACGCAGGTCCGGCACGCTGCCGTCGCCCTGCGAGTTGTCCACCGGCCCGATCTGGGCGCCCAGGTTCGGCACGTTGTTGCTCGCGCCGCTGTAACCCAGGAACTCGTACCAGGTGCGCTCATCCAGGAAGCCACCGGCCTGCTTGATGTTGATCACGTTGGCTACGGGCAGGAAGTAGCGGCCCAGGTTGCCGAATACCTTGGTGGTGCCGTCACCGCGCACGTCCCAGGCAAAGCCCAGGCGCGGGGCGATCATGTCGTCGATCTTGATGTAGCTGTCGCCGTCGCCGCCCTTGTTGTCGAACCCTTCCACGCGGGCGCCGAGGTTGAGCAGGAAGTTCGGCGTGACCTGCCAGTTGTCTTCGATGTAGTACGCCGAGTTGATGGTCTCGAACGAACCGGCCACTTCGTAGCGGCGGGTGCGCGCGACCCGTCCGCTGGCCGGGACCACGCCGCCGTTGAGCGAGCTGCCCGGGGTGCGGTAATAGATGTCATAGCGCAGCCCGCCCGGCCCGGGGTATGCCCGCTCGTAGTCGGAGGTGTTCTCTTCGCGGTCCATGCCGAAGCGCAGCAGATGGTTGCCGAGCGACCATTCGAAGTCGGCACGCGCCGCCTTGCGGGTGTCCAGGGCCGATTCCAGCTGCGAACTGCTGGTGCAGCTGCGATCGCCCTGCAGATCGGTGGGAACGCCCTGGCTGGCGGTGCGGTTGTCGAACACCCGGTTGCAGTTCTCGTCCATGAGGCTGCTCTGGGTGCGGTTGCGCTTGTTCTCGCCGTACATCAGCTTCATGGTCAGGTCGTTGTTGACCTGCCAGCTGTAGGTGCCGGACCAGTTCTTGCCGCCCACGGTGTTGTAGACCTGGTTGGTGCGGTCGCCCACTGCCAGGCCGGTATCGTAGTCGTACGTGTAGACGTCGGTGACGGTATCGCTTTTGTCCGAGAAGCCGAACAGCGAGAGCATCTGGTTGTCGGTGATCTGCCAGTCCAGCTTGCCGCCCCAGAACGGATCGTCGGCGGTGCCGCGGTTGAGCACGGTGCCGGCATCGTTGGTCGAGTTGGGCTTGTAGTCGCGTGCTTCGTACATGCCGAAGAAGAACAGCTTGTCCTGCACCAGTGCGCCGGAGGCGAACACGTTCAGCGCGCTGCGCGAGTAGTCATCGCGGCTGGCGGTGATGTAACGGCTGCCATCACGGTCGTAGCGGTCACGCGCCTGCGACTGCCAGGCGCGCGGTTCCAGCACCAGCTCGGCGCCGGCCTTGAAATCGTTGCTGCCCGAGCGGGTCACCGCGTTGATCACGCCGCCGGTGCTGCGCCCGAACTCCACCGAATAACCGCCGGTCTTGACCTGGAATTCCTGGTAGAACGCGAACGGAACCGAAGAGAAACCGACCCGGTTGTAGAAGTCGGTGACGTTCAGGCCATTGATGTAGACGGTGTTCTCGGCAACCGACGAGCCGCCGAAGGAAATGCCCTGCCCGCCCAGCGAGCCTTTGCCCTTCACGGCGCCGGGCGCCAGCAGGGCCACGGCGGTGATGTCGCGGTCCACCGGCAGGCGCGAAAGCTCCTCGCGGGTGATGTTGGTGGCCGATTCGGTCGACTTCACGTCCACCATCGACACCACCTGCGGCGCGCGTACCTGCACCGTGCCCAGCGTGTTGACGCCGCTGACCGGCACATTCACCGTGGTCGCACTGCCGAGGCCGACATTGATCTGGCCCACCTGCGCGGGCGCGCCGCCGGCCACGGTCACTTCGAGGTCATAGGTGCCGACCGGCAGCAGCGGGATGCGGTAGCTGCCGTTGGCCTCGGCCCTCACCGAGCGGACGAACCCCGTGGCGGGATTGCGCACGGTCACCGTGGCGTTCTCCAGGCGCTGCCCGGAATCGGTGATCAGCTTGCCGACCACGGCACCGTCCTGCGCCATCGCCGCCGGCGCCAGGCTGCCGAGGCAGGCCCCCAGGGCAACGCACAGCGCCGCCCGCTTCAATCGATTTACGTTCATTCCCTGCTCTCTCCTGCAGATGTGGAATCGTGGATACCGCCATGTATCGTTTACCGCCTGGCCCCCAGTGGCACCACGTGCGACTGGAAGTCGTAGTGCCATTGATCGAAGTACAGGTTGCCGCCGGACCACTCGGCCTCACCCCGCTGCGAATCCACCGTGTCCGAGCGGAAATGCTGCTTGGCCGGCACCAGTGGCTGGCTGTAGTCGTCGTTGAAGGCGATGCGGTAGGCATCCAGCCCGCCCAGGTAGAAATCGCGCAGCGCCGGCTGCGGACTGTCCAGCCGCCCGGTGGTGACATCCATCGGCACCCAGCCATACGGGGCCAGGTACACCGCGCCCCAGTCGTGCAGGTTGTTGTAGCCGACCGCATCATCGGAATAGACCATGCCCGACTGCCAGCGCGCTGGAATGCCGTTCAGGCGCAGCAGGGCGATCAACAGCAGGGTCTGCTGGCCGCAGTCGGCGTGGCCGGCGTGCAGGGCGTAATCGCTGATGTTGGAGATCGTCGCGTACTCGCGCGCACCGGCCCACGGAATCGCGTCCACCGCGTCGAACAGCTTCTGCACGATCCGGTACGGATCGGTCTCCGTCCCGACCACCTTCGTCGAGAACGCGCGCAGCGCCGGGGTAAACACGATGTGCGGCGCCTGCTCGGCGAGGTACGGTTTCAGCGCAGGATCGTCCGGCGTGGGCTGGACCCTGGCCGGGTCGATCTCGATATGCCGCGCGTACACCGTCACCGCGTAGCGGATCTGGAACTCCGTGGGCGTGCCGGCCACTGCCTTGCGCTCCAGGTAGGCGGTGCGCTGCAGCGTGGCTTCCGGGGCCACCTGCGCACCGGCCGGCGTGCTCGCCATCCAGGTGATGTCTTCCTGCTGGCCGGGAATGGCGCGCGGGTATGGAATCCACGCGCGGATGGTTTCGCCGGCAGGCACGGCGTCGGGCTTGACCACCAGCGACTGGGTCACCTCGACGCGGCGCGGCACCAGGCTGGTCGCGCCGGCAGCGCGGGCGGCGGCGACGATCTCCTGGTGGTGCGGGTGCAGACGCTCGTAAGGGCCATCCTTCGGCACCGCGGCATCGGGTGCGCGCCGGGCGCGTGCCTCGACGCTGACCCGGAACAGGTTGGACGGCGCGCGTTTGAAGTAGCGGCGCTGGCCATCGATATCGAGGTGTTCGATCAGGCCGGCGGCGTCCCAGCGCGCGAATTCGTCCTCGCGAAGGTCGGGAATCTGCTTCCGCAGCTGTGCCTTGGCGGCCGCCGCATCCAGGCTGAAGTCCAGGCGCATGCGGCGCATCCGCTCGCGCTGGTACGCGTAGTCCCGGCGTGCGGCCTCGTCGAGCGTGCTGTCGTGCAGCGCTTCGTCGATCTGGGCGTCGGCCGTGGCGAACGCGCCCCGGTCGATCTGCGCGATCACCTGCGGCAGCGGCGCCACCGCCGCCACCGCGTACAGTGAGGGCAGCACCAGCAACAGACAGCCCGCCGCACGGCAGCGCGCGGTGTGGAGCGAGAACGGTTTGCGCATCACAGGATCCACGGCGACACTTCCCAAGGTGCGGGTGGGGTAATCGCTGTGTAACACGGGCCTGATAGGCGGTCAATAATTTATTCTTGCTTTCGCCGAAAAAAGGAATAAATATTCCTGACGCTTCCGAGGAGGGTGACCGCGTGACCATCCAGGCTTCCCCCCACCGCCCCGTGCGGTCCCGCTGGCTGTCGCGCGCCGTGCTGGCTGCACTGCTGGCCACCAGCGTCGCGCCAGCGTGGGCCGAGGCACCGCGTGCCGCGCCCAGTGCTGATTTCGGCGGGGTGATCGCCCTGCGCGAGGCCTATCTCAGCCCTGGCTTCTGGGCCGATCGCCTGCCCGATCCGGACCGCGTGATCCTCGATCGCGCCGGTATCGCGGCGCAGAACGCCCGGATGCGGGCCGAGGATGCCTCGATCCATGACCTGCGCGCGTTGCCGGCGCAGCTGCCCCGCGCCCAGGTGCTGGGCAGCATCCAGTCGCTGTCCAGGTGGCCGGAGCGCACGCTGTACGGCCAGGATGGCAAGACCATCAGCGACCGGCAGCGCAGTGAAACGCTGGCCAACCTCGCCGTTGAGTCCATACCGGCGCAGCGCCCGCTGCAGTACGGCCTGGTGACCCATCGCGCCGCGCTGCGGGCGTTCCCGACCGCGCTGCGGGTGTTCAGCAGCCAAGGCGACACCGACATCGATCGCTTCCAGGAGTCGGCGCTGTTCCCCGGCGACGCCGTGGCGGTGCTGCATGAAAGCGCGGACGGACGCTGGCTGTTCGTCACCAGCGAGCGCTACTCGGCGTGGATGGAGAAGCGCTTCGTCGGCATCGGCGATGCCGACACCGTGCTCGGCTACGGTCAGCACGGGCCGTACCGGGTGGTCACCGGCGCCACGGCGTTCACCGCGTATACCCCGGAAGAGCCGCGCGTATCGCGGCTGCAGCTGGACATGGGCGTTCGCCTGCCGGTGCTCGCCGACTGGCCGCTGGACAAGACGGTCAACGGCCAGCAGGCCCACGCCGCGCATGTGGTGCAGCTGCCGGTACGCGACGCCGACGGTCGCCTGGCGCTGATCCCCGCGCTGCTGCCGCGTTCGCAGGACACCGCCGACGACTACCTGCCGCTGACTCCGCGCACGCTGCTGACCCAGGCCTTCAAGTTCCTCGGTGAGCGCTACGGCTGGGGCCACGATTACGATACCCGCGACTGCAGTGGCTTCATCTCGGAGATCTACCGCAGCGTCGGCGTGCTGGTGCCGCGCAACACCAGCGCGCAGGCGATCAGCCCGGCGCTGGACCGCATCGCCTTCACCGCGAAGGATGGCAAGGCCACGCGCGACGCCGCGGTGAAGCAGCTGCAGGTGGGCGACCTGATCTACATCCCCGGCCACGTGATGATGGCCATCGGCCACCTCGACGGCCGCACCTGGCTGATCCACGACACTGCCGGCGGCGGCTGGCTCGGCGCGGACGGCACGCGCGTGCAGGCACACCTCAACGGCGTGTCGGTCACCCCGCTGGAGCCGATGATGGCCAGCGATACCGTGAGCTACATCGACCGCATCACCAACATCCAGCGCCTTCGGCCACAGACCCCTGAATGAAGATCACCGACATCGAACTCGGCATGCTGCGCGTGCCGTTGAAGACCCCGTTCAAGACCGCGCTGCGCACCGTGGACACCGTCGAGGACGTGGTGGTGCTGATCCGCACCGACAGCGGCCACACCGGCTACGGTGAAGCGCCGGCCACGGCGGTGATCACCGGCGACACCCACGGCTCGATCATCGAGGCCATCGACGGCTTCATCAAACCGCGCCTGATCGGCGAGGACGTCGCCAACCTCAACCGGCTCTGCGGCCTGATCCAGACCTCGATGGAGCGCAACAGCAGCGCCAAGGCGGCGGTGGAGATCGCGGTCTACGATCTGTGGGCGCAGCTGCACAACGCGCCGCTGTACCGCATGCTCGGCGGTGGCGACCCGGTGATCACCACCGACATCACCATCAGCGTGGACTACATCGACAAGATGGTGGCCGACTCGCTTTCGGCGATCGAACGCGGCTTCGAGTCGCTGAAGATCAAGGTCGGCAAGGACATCGGCCTGGACATCGAGCGGGTCAAGGCGATCCATGCCGCGGTGCAGGGTCGCGCCCTGCTGCGGCTGGATGCCAACCAGGGCTGGACCGCCAAGCAGGCCGTGCATGCGATGCGGGCGCTGGAAGAAGCCGGCGTCGTGCTGGAGCTGCTGGAGCAGCCGGTCAAGGCCGCCGACATCAGCGGCCTGAAGTACGTCACCGACCGGGTCAACACGCCGGTGATGGCCGATGAAAGCGTGTTCAATCCCGGCCAGGTGTTCGACCTGATCCAGCAGCGCGCCGCCGACATCATCAACATCAAGCTGATGAAAACCGGCGGCCTGTCCAATGCGATCCGCATCGCCGACATCGCCGCGATCTACGGCGTGCCGTGCATGATCGGCTGCATGATCGAATCGAGCATCTCCGTGGCCGCCGCCGTGCACCTGGCCGTCGCCAAGAGCGACATCATCACCAAGGTGGATCTGGATGGGCCGTCGCTGGGCCAGTTCAACCCGGTCACCGGCGGGGTCAACTTCAACGAATCGGAGATCACCATCAGCGATGCGCCCGGGTTGGGCATCACGGAGGTACGTGGGCTGGAAATGATCACGCCGCGGCGGTGGTGAGCGTTGTATCCGCCTCGCCGGTCGCCTACGGTAGCGCCACGCCCTGCGTGGCGGCCGTCCGCGCAATCCCACCTGCCGCAGCCCCCCATGGGGTGGCTCTACCGGACCTGACGCCCTCCCCATGCCGCCCCTGGTGAAAATCCGCTCCGAGCGTGACCACATGTCGGCGATCGAACGTCGCATCGCCGACTTCATCCTCGACAACGCCCACCTGCTGCGCGACTACTCGTCCCAGCAGCTGGCGAGCGCGCTGGGCATCAGCCAGTCCAGCGTGGTCAAGTTCAGCCAGAAGCTCGGCTTCAAGGGCTACCCCGATCTCAAGTACTCCATCGGCGAGGCGGTCGCCCGCGCCGGCAACGATCCGCAGAGCCGGCCGCCCGCGCCCGAGGCCGCCGACGACTACGCCCAGATCGCCGAACGCCTGCGCGTGAGCAAGGCCGCCGCCGAAGAGGAAACCTGGCTGGCCAATCCGCAGGCCGACATCGAAGCCATCGTGCAGCTGATCGATGGGGCGCCCAAGGTGTTCGTCTATGGCCTGGGCGATGACGGCCTGTACGCACGCGAGTTCGCCATGCGCCTGTCGCTGCTGGGCATGCTCACCGTGCACCACGCCGACCCGATCCTGATGATGGCCAACCTCTCGGCGGCACGCACGGGCGATGCGATGCTGGTGTTCTCCGAGTTCGGCAAGCTGCCGCAGCTGTTCCAGCTCTCCCGCCAGTTCCAGGACATGGGCGGCAAGGTGGTCTCGATCACCCGCCACAGCGCCAATCCGCTGCGCGCGCATGCCGATGCCAGCCTGGTGCTGTGCGCCCATGACCCGGCGCCGCACGTGGCGCAACTGCTGTACCGTTCCTCCCTGCAGTCCCTGCTGGACTTCGTCTTCGTCCTGCTGTGCCACGCCAACCCGGACCGCCACCGCCAGCTCGGGGTGAACCTGGAACGGATCGAACACCTGATCGACAGCTGATCCCGGAGTCCACCACGATGATGCCGCTGCTCCGTTCCGTCACCGCCGCCGTGTTGCTGATCATCACCGCGCCCGTCTTCGCCGTCGCGCTGGAGGGCAGCACGCAGCTGGTGGTGGTAACCACCGATGGCTGGGATGCCACACAGGGCACGTTGCAGGCGTTCGAGCGCACCGCGCAGGGCTGGCAGCCACACGGCGCCGCCTTCGACGTGGCCGTGGGCCGCAGCGGCAGCGCCTGGGGCGAGGGGCTGCACCCGACGCAATCGGGGACCCCACAGAAGCGCGAAGGGGACGGCCGCAGCCCGGCCGGCATCTTCGCGATCGGGCCGGCCTTCGGCTATGCGCCCCGCCTCACCAGCGGCCTGCCCTACCAGCCGATGCGCGATACCAGCTACTGCATGGATGTGCCCGATTCGGCGTACTACAACCGCATCGTCGATGCCGACGTGGTCGGCGCCGAGGCGGTGGCAGGCTCGACCGAGCCGATGCGGCTGGACCTGCACAACAAGGGCGACCGCCGTTATCGCGAAGGCTTCGTCATCGAGCACAATCCGAAGGCGACACCCGGTGGTGGCAGCTGCATCTTCGCCCACCTGTGGCGTACTCCCGGTGAGGCCACCGCCGGCTGCACCGCGATGGAGCCTGCGCGGATGACCACGCTGCTGGCCTGGTTGAACGCCAGCGCGCAGCCGCGCTTCGTGCTGTTGCCCCGTGCGGAGTACCAGCGCCTGCAGGCCGACTGGCAGCTGCCCGGGCTGGCGGGGAGCGTGCAGTGAGCACCACCCCGCCCGATCCGCAACTCGAACGCGCAGTCAGCCGCTGGCAGATCGTCGGGCTCTCGATCAACGATGTGATCGGCAGCGGCATCTACCTGCTGCCCGCCGCCACCGTCGCCCTGCTCGGCCCCTTCAGCCTCTGGGGCGTGGTCGCCGCCGGCATCGTGGTGGCGCTGCTGGTGCTCTGCTACGCGCAGGCGGCCAGCTACTTCGACGCGCCGGGTGGCAGCTATCTGTATGCGCGCGAGGCGTTCGGCCGGTTTGCCGGGTTCGAGATCGGCTGGATGATCTGGCTGACCCGGATCAGCTCGGCGGCCGCGCTCAGCAACGCGCTGGCCGATGCGGTGGCGCGCTTCTGGCCCTGGGCCGGGGATGACATCGGCCGCATCGCGATCATCGTGGTGTCGCTGGGCTTCCTCACCGCGGTGAACGTGGCCGGCGTGCGCTCGGCCGCACGCACCGGGGTGATCCTGGTGATCGGCAAGCTGCTGCCGCTGCTGCTGTTCGTGGCGATCGGCGCGTTCTACATCGATACCGACCTGGCCTTCTCCGGCGTACGCCCGGACCCGCACGATCTGCAGCGCATGGGCGAGGCGGCGCTGCTGCTGCTGTATGCGTACGCCGGGTTCGAGAACATCCCGGCTGCCGCCGGCGAGTACAAGAACCCGCGCCGCGATATTCCCTTCGCACTGATCACCATGATCATCACCGTCACCGTGATCTACGGTGCGGTGCAGTTCATCGCACAGGGCACTCTGGCCGGGCTGGCCATGTCGCCGACGCCGCTGGCCGATGCCGCCGCCAGCTTCGGTGGACTCACGCTCGCCCTGATCCTCACCGTCGGCGCGACCATCTCCATCCTCGGCACCAACAGCAACACGATGATGATGGGGCCGCGCTTCCTGTTCGCCTTGGCGCGCGACGGCTACGGGCCGAAGATCCTGGCCCAGGTGCATCCACGCTTCCGCACGCCGGCGGCGGCGATCATCGCGCAGGGCCTGATCGCGCTGGCGCTGGCCTTGTCCGGTTCGTTCGTGCAGCTGGCGCTGCTGTCGATGACCACGCGCCTGTTCGCCTACATCGGGACGGCCGCAGCGGTGCTGGTGTTGGCGCGTCGCTTCCGTGATCGCCCCGGCGCGTTGAAGCTGCCGGGTGGCCCGGTGATTCCGATCCTCGCGCTGGTGCTGTGCCTGGCCTTGTTCGCCAGTGCGAGCTGGCAGAACATCGCCGCGGCAGGCATCGCGTTTGCCGTCGGTGCGGTCATCTACAGGTTCCCGCGCCGCGATCACGAGGGCTGAGAAGCTATGCAGGTGAATGGCGCTTGATGTGTCATTCACCTCGCGGGTCCATGGCGTTAACCCGGTTCTCGGTACGTTCAAGCCTCACCCAACCGGAGCCAACACATGAGCACTGACTATCAGATTCCCGGCCGGGTGCCGGAAGACGGTGTCCCGCGCCAGGCCGTATCGGACTATTGGCGTGAACGCTTTCCGAGCGAACCGTATTACGACAACAACCAGTTCTTCGATGACTATGAGCCGGCCTACCAGCTTGGCCATCGCACCCGCGCCGACGACATGATCCGCGCCTACGAAGAAGTGGAAGCCGAGCTGCAGGCCCGCTGGGCGCAGGAACGTGGCCAGAGCAAGCTGAGCTGGGAACAGGCCCGCAACGCGGTCCGCCGCGGCTGGGATGAATCCACCGCGCTGCGCCAGGCGCATCTGGACAAGGGCGTGCCGCGCGGCACCTGATCGCGCCTGCTCGTGGAGCAACGGCAGATCGACGACGGCGGCCTTCGGGTCGCCGTTGTCGTACCCGCAGGACGTCTGGTCCACGCGCCGTTGATGGGCATGGTGTACAACAGGGGCTGGCCATCGCCTCCCCGACGGAGACTTCCATGACCCGCAAGCTGTTGCTCACCCTCGCCATCAGCCTCACCCCCGCCCTGTTCACCACCGCCTGCGTCGCTGCAGACACCGCCGCCGCGCCCGTCGTGGCGAAGGCACAGTGGCCGTTCGCCGCTACCGAGTTCGCCCGATTCAACGAGCCCTGGGCGATGAGCTTCCTGCCCGACGGCAGCCTGCTGGTCACCGAGAAGAAGGGCGCGCTGAAACACTTCAACGTGCAGACCCGCAAGACGGCCACCATCACCGGCGTGCCCAAGGTGGCGTACGGCGGCCAGGGCGGCTTCGGCGATGTGCTGCCGCACCCGGACTTCGCGAAGAACCAGCTGATCTATGTCAGCTACGCCGAAGAAGGCGACGGCGACACCCGTGGCGCCGCGGTGGCGCGTGCGCGCCTGGCGCTGGCCGCCGATGGCAGTGGCACGCTGGAAGACCTCAAGGTGATCTGGCGCCAGACCCCGAAGGTCAGCGGCAAGGGCCATTACGGCCATCGCCTCGCGTTCGGCCCCGACGGCAAGCTGTGGATCACCTCCAGCGAGCGCCAGAAGTTCGATCCAGCCCAGGACATGGGCGGCAACCTCGGCAAGCTGATCCGTCTGAACGACGACGGCAGCGTCCCCGCCGACAACCCGTTCGCCTCGCAGGGCGGCGTGGCCGCACAGGTGTGGTCGCTCGGCCACCGCAATGTGCTGGGCATCGCCTTCGATGCGCGCGGCAAACTGTGGGTGCATGAGATGGGCCCGGCCGGCGGTGACGAGCTGAACCTGATCCAGCGCGGCGCCAACTACGGCTACCCGATCGTCTCCAACGGCAATCACTACGATGGCCGTGACATTCCCGACCATGCCACCCGCCCGGAGTTCGCGGCGCCCAAGGTGACCTGGACGCCGGTGATCTCCCCGGCCGGCTTCATCATCTACAGCGGCAAGCAGTTCCCGACATGGAACGGCAGCGGCTTCATCGGCGGCCTGTCGTCCAAGGCGCTGGTGCGCGTGGCCTTCGACGGCGACAACGCCCGCGAGGCCGAACGCTTCGACATGGGCGAGCGCATCCGCGAGATCGAACAGGGCCCGGATGGCGCGATCTGGCTGCTCGAAGACGGCAGCAACGGCAAGCTGCTCAAGCTTACGCCGAAGGCCTGAGCCGGACCGGCTGCCGGCACACCGCCGGCAGCCTGCATGACACCCGTACTTACTGGATGGTCACGACCTTGACCTCGGTACGGCTGCACGCCGGGTCCAGGCAGGTGCCGTTGAGCCAGACCTGGCCATCGCCGATCATCACGCCCTGCTGGTTGACCATGACGTCGTCGAATTTCTGCGCGGCGATGGCCTTGCGCACGGCCGGGGTCAGGATGCGCTCGTAGTTGCGCTGGAACTCGCCGGGCCCGGTGATCTTGGCGCCATTGGCGATGTTCAGCGGGAAGCGGACTTCCTCGACCACGGCGGCGCGATCGCCGCCATTGACGGCCTTCTGGAAGGCGTTGAAGACGGCTTCGTATTGGGCCGCATCGCCGAGCACCTGATCGATGCGCTGGCGGACGTCGCTGGTGGCAGCGGTGTTCGGTGCGGCGGGTGTGGCGGCGGCATCCGCAGCAGGTGGCGCGGCACCACCCGCAGCAGGCGCAGCGGCATCCGGCGCCGGGCTGCCCGCAGTAACCGCATCCGGTGACAGGCCGGAGGACGGCACGGTATCACCGGGTGTCGGGCGGCCTTCGGGAATGGCGGTGGCCGGTCCCTGTGCGGGGTCTGCCGCCGCGGCATCGGCTGGCGGCGGCGTCGACGGGCTGCAGGCGGCCAGCCACAACGGGCTGGCCAGGGCCAGCAGCAAGGGGGTACGGGTCAGGCGCATGGGTGGCTCCATCGGTTTCACGAGGGAGCCAGCGTACCCGCCGAAACGTCAGCCGCCGATGATGGATCACGATGGTGCCGGCCAGCGGCCGGCACTACCGTGCGACGCCGTGCCGGCTCAGGCGGCCAGCAGCTCGAAGATCACCGGCTCGCCGCTGGCCGAAGAGGCGCACACCCACAGCTCGAACTGGCCGGGCTCGGCGCGGAACACGCCGTCGCGACCAGTGAAGCCAAGCGCGTGGCGATCCAGCGTGAACCGCACCTCAGCGGTTTCGCCCGGCTGCAGCGCGATCTTGTCGAAGCCCTTCAGCTCACGCACCGGCCGCACGCGGCTGGCCACGCGGTCGTGGATGTACAGCTGCACCACTTCCTCACCCGCCACCGCACCGGTGTTGGTCAGGGTGGTGGTGATGGTCAGGGTCTCGTCCCAGCCCAGCTGGGTGCTGCTCAGCTGCGGCACGCCGTAGGCGAAGGTGGTGTAGCCGATGCCGTGGCCGAACGCATACGCCGGCTCGTTCGGGATCTCGCGCCAGCGTGCCTTGAACTCGGACATGGTCGGCAGTTCCGGGCGGCCGGTGCGCGGATGGTTGTAGAAGTACGGCTGCTGGCCGGACACCTGCGGGAAGCTCACCGGGAGGCGGCCGGACGGGTTGTAATCACCGAACAGCACATCGGCCACGGCGTGACCGGTCTGCGTGCCCAGGTACCAGGTGATCGCCACGGCGTGCGCATTGCGTACCGCGCCCTGCAGCGCCAGCGCGCGACCATTGCGCAGCAGAACGACCAGCGGCTTGCCGGTCATCGCCACCGCTTCGGCCAGCGCCTGCTGCGCGGGCGGCAACGTGATCTCAACGCGCGACTGCGCTTCACCGCTGTAGCGCTGCGGCTCGCCCAGCGCGAGCACCACCACGTCGGCACGCAGCGCGGCGGCCACGGCCTGTTCGATGCCATCCTGCACGGCCGCTTCCAGGTCGCAGCCCGGCACGATTTCCAGCAGCGCTTCATCGCTGATCGCCGCGCGTACGCCGGCTTCCAGGGTGACGTAACGCGACTTGTCGCCGAACAGGGTCCAGCAGCCTTCGATGTTCTCGCGGTCCTGCACGAACGGTCCGATCAGCGCGATCTTCTGCCCGGTCTTCTTCAGCGGCAGCACCGAATCCGCGTTCTTGAGCAGCACGATCGAGCGGCGCGCGGCATCGCGCGAGAGTTCGTCATGCGCGGGGATATGCGAGGTATCCGCTTCGCGCGCCAGATCCAGCGAACGGTAGGGATCGTCGAACAGACCGATCGCGTCCTTCAAGCGCAGGATGCGGCGCACCGATTCATCCAGCGTGGCCATCGGCACTTCGCCGCTCTCGATCAGGCCCGGCAGGTGCTCGGCGTAGAAACCGCTCTGCATGCTCAGGTCCAGGCCGGCGGTGAAGGCCTTGGCGGTGGCATCGCGGTCATCGGCGGCATAGCCGTGCGCGACCAGCTCCATGTCGGCGGTGTAATCGGAGATCACCACGCCCGGGAAGTTCCACTCCCCGCGCAGGATGTCGGTCAGCAGCTCGGCGTTGGCACTGGCCGGCACGCCGTTGATGTCGTTGAAGGAGGACATCACGGTCAGCGCGCCGGCTTCGAAAGCGGCCTTGAACGGCGGCAGGTGGACGTCGCGCAGGGTCTGCGGCGAGATGTCGACCATGTTGTATTCCATGCCGGCCATCACCGCGCCGTAGGCGGCGAAGTGCTTCGGCGTGGCCAGCAGCGCATCGGCGGCGCGCAGGTCCGGGCCCTGGAAGCCGCGCACGCGGGCGGCGGCGAACGCACAGCCCAGCACCACGTCTTCACCGGCGCCCTCGGCACCACGGCCCCAGCGCTGGTCGCGGGCGATATCCACGGCCGGTGCGTAGGTCCAGTGCAGGCCGGCCGCGGTGGCTTCCACCGCGGTGGCGCGCGCGGTGCGCTCGGCCAGGTCCGGCTCGAAGCTGGCGGCCTCGCCCAGCGGGATCGGGAACACAGTGCGCATGCCGTGGATCACGTCCGCGGCGAGGATCACCGGGATCTTCAGGCGGCTTTCTTCCAGCGCGACCTGCTGGATGCGGCGGCCGGCTTCAACGCCGACACCATTGAACAGCGAGCCCACCTTGCCCTCGCGCACCTGCTGCAGCACCTGGTCGGCGTTGAGCACGTTGGCTTCCGGGTTCACGTCCGGGGCGAACGGGCGGACCATGTCGGCGAACACACCCAGCTGGCCGACTTTTTCTTCGACGGTCATCTGGGCAATGAGGGTTTCGATACGATCGGCGGCCACCGGCTGTCCTTATGAAAACGTTTACAAGCCCGGGATTCTAGCGTTCCCGAGGCGGTTGTGAATGACTTTTGCGTTCATTTTTCTTCCCCGGGGGAAGATCTCCACCCCCGCCGGTACGCCGACGGGGGCACAGGAGCTTACTCTTCCGCCGCCAGCCGCTGCTGCCCGGCCATCAGCATCGCATCGCTGGAGGCCTGGAACACGCGCAGCCCGAACGCCGGCAGGATCGCCAGCAGGTGATCGAACACGTCCGACTGGACGCCCTCGTACTCGCCCCAGGCGGTGCTGCGGGTGAAGCAGTAGATCTCCAGCGGCAGGCCTTCGGTGGTCGGCTGCAGCTGCCGTACCAGCAAGGTCATCTCCGTATGGATACCCGGATGCTGCTTCAGATAGCGCTCCACGTACGCGCGGAACGTCCCCAGGTTGGTGACCCGACGCGCGTTGACCGCCGCCATGCCCTTGGCCTGCAGCCCGGCGTTGTACTGCTGCAGCTCGGCCTGCTTCTCGCGCAGGTAGTCGCCCAGCACCGCGAACTGCTGCAGCTCGGACAGCATCGGCGCATCGACGAAGCCGACGCTGTGCTGGTCCAGATACAGCGCGCGCTTGATCCGGCGTCCGCCCGCCTCCTGCATGCCGCGCCAGTTCTTGAACGACTCGGTGACCAGCTTCTTGGTCGGGATGGTGGTGATGGTCTTGTCGAAGTTCTGCACGGTGATGGTGTGCAGCGCGATATCGATCACGTCGCCATCGGCGTTCTGGCTCGGCATCTCGATCCAGTCGCCCAGCCGTACCCGGCCATCGCCGCTGATCTGCACGCTGGCCACCAGCGACAGGATGGTGTCCTGGAAGATCAGCATGAGTACGGCGGTGGCTGCACCGAGGCCGGTGACCAGCGGGCCCAGCTTCACGCCCAGCAGGGTCGCCACGATCGACAGCCCGGCGATCACGAAGACGATGATCTTCACGACCTGCAGGTAGCCCTTGATCGGCTTGTTGCGCGCATCCGGGCGGCGCTCGTACAGATCGTTGGCGGCGTCCAGCGCATGCGAGACGGCCAGCGCCACGGTCAGCACCGCCCAGGCCCGGCAGGCCCCGATCACGAATGCCACCAGCTCCGGCGGCAGGTCCGGCACGATCCGGATGCCGGCGGCGATCACCATGCTCGGCACCACGTTGGACAGCCGCGAGATCACCCGCAGGTTGTTGCCGCCCTCATTGCCCGCGCCGTGGCCGGGCAGCCGGTTGACCAGCTTGCGCAGGCCGCGCAGCAGGATCTTCTTGGTGACGAAGTTGGCCAGCCAGGCCGCCAGGGCCAGCGCCGCCAGCACCAGCAGGGTGTAGGCCCAGGGCCAGGGTTCGAGGGTCCGCTGGACACTGTCCAGCCATCGGGTTGCCACTACCGCATCCAGCATCGTGTATCGCTCTCCTATCAGGGGTATCAGGGTGTCGCCAGGTCCTGTCCGGTGCGCTCGATGATCACGCCGACCGCGCGCGCGCCGCGCACCGCGCCGGGCTTGCTGAGTTTGAGACGCAGCCATTGCACGTTGAATTCACGCAGCACGATCTCGGCGATGCGCTCGGCCAGGGTCTCGACCAGGCCATAGTCCGAGTCGCGCACGAACTGCTCGATGCGCTTGCTGACGGCTTTGTAATTGAGGGTGTCGGCGATGTCGTCGCTGGCCGCCGGGCGGCGGTTGTCGAAGCCCATTTCCAGATCGAAACGCAGGGTCTGGCGGATCCGCCGTTCCCAGTCGTAGATACCGATCAGGGCATCGATCTCGAGCCCTTCAATGAATACCTTGTCCATAGCCGTGCCACGTGGAAGATGGCGACCATGGTAACGGGGCTGTCCGGAATGTGCCGGGAATCGGGCGGTGGGGCGCGCCTCACACCGCCGGCAGCGTCGCCATGTCCCAGCGCGGCGTGACCTGCACCTGCGGCGGGTTGTGCTGGCCGGCTTCCAGACGCAGGGCGCCGGCGAAGGCGATCATCGCGCCGTTGTCGGTGCACAGCGCCGGGCGCGGGAAGCAGGCACGCCCACCGCGGCGGGCGGCCATCTGCTGCAGCTTGGCGCGCAGGCGCTTGTTGGCCCCCACGCCGCCGGCCACCACGATCACATCGGTGCCCGCCGCATCCAGCGCGCGCTCGCACTTGATGGCGAGGGTATCCACCACGGCATCTTCAAAGCCCCGCGCGATATCGGCGCGGGTCTGCTCGCTCTGGTCACTGTCGCGCCAGGCCAGCAGCACCTGGGTCTTCAACCCGGAGAAGCTGAAATCCAGCCCCGGGCGATCGGTCATCGGGCGGGTGAACTTGAACCGGCCCGGGGTGCCGCGCTCGGCCAGCGCGGCCAGCTGCGGGCCGCCCGGATACGGCAGGCCCATCAGCTTGGCGGTCTTGTCGAAGGCCTCGCCGGCGGCATCGTCCAGGGTCTCGCCCAGCAGGCGGTACTGGCCGATCCGGTCCACCGCCACCAGCTGGGTATGCCCGCCGGATACCAGCAGGGCCACGAACGGCGCCTGCGGCGGGTCGTCTTCCATCAGCGGGGCCAGCAGATGGCCTTCCATATGATGTACACCGACCGCCGGCACCTCCAGCGCCCAGGCCAGCGAACGGGCCACGCCCGCCCCCACCAGCAGTGCGCCGACCAGGCCGGGGCCGGCCGTATAGGCCACCCCGTCGATGTCGGCGACCGTCATGCCGGCCTCGGACAGGGTCTGCCGGATCAGCGGCAGCAGCTTGCGCACGTGGTCGCGGCTGGCCAGCTCGGGCACCACCCCGCCGTACTCGGCGTGAAGGGCGATCTGGCTGTAGACCGCATGGGCGCGCAGGGCGTCGATCCCGGACAGGGAGGTGTCATACACCGCCACGCCGGTCTCATCGCAGGAAGATTCGATACCAAGGACTCGCATACCGGGTATTATGGACCTCTTCAGGCCCCGGCAGACGTACGCTGGCCTGTCTCTGCATCACCCGTGGCCAAGAAGTTCGCCGGGGTGGGTTGCAACTTCTTTTCTCGCCGCTATAATGTGCGGCTCTCACCGGGCGTGACCCGGTTCTACTGTGTCCCGGAGATTCCATGCCCAGCGTTAAAGTCCGCGAGAACGAGCCCTTCGAGTTTGCGCTCCGTCGCTTCAAGCGCACCTGCGAAAAGGCCGGCGTGCTGGCCGAAACCCGCAAGCGCGAGTTCTATGAAAAGCCGACCCAGGAGCGTAAGCGTAAGGCTGCCGCTGCTGTGAAGCGTCAGCTGCGCCGTTCGTCGCGCGACGTTACCAAGCGTCAGCGCCTGTACTGATCGGACGCAACTTCGATACGGCAGGCCTTGACCTGTCGTGACGGAGCCGAAGCCGGAACGCGCGAGCGTTGCCGGCTTTTTGCGTTCCAGCGCTTCGGCGCCCCGCTTTCCTTTTCCACCGACACGAGGTGTTCCCATGAGCCTGAAGCAGCAGCTCACCGATGACATGAAGGCCGCCATGAAGGCCGGCGAGAAGCACCGCCTGGGCGTGATCCGCCTGATGAACGCCGCGATCAAGCAGCGCGAAGTCGATGAGCGCATCGAGCTGGACGACGCCGCCGTGCTCGCCGTGCTGGAAAAGATGGTCAAGCAGCGCAAGGACTCGGTCACCCAGTTCGAAGCCGCCAATCGTGAAGACCTGGCCGTGATCGAGCGCGAGGAAATCGCGGTGATCGACCAGTACCTGCCGGCCAAGCTGGGCGAGGCCGAGATCGTGGCCGCCATCCAGGCCGCCATCGCGGAAACCGGTGCGAACACCCCGGCCGACATCGGCAAGCTGATGGGCGCGCTGAAGCCGCGTCTGGCCGGCCAGGCCGACATGGGCCTGGTGTCCAAGCTGGTCAAGCAGCAGCTGGCCGGCTGATCGGACCAGGTAGCGACCCCCGGTCGCTACCTGCCGATCCGGATGGCCACATCCGGATCCCGGTAGGCACCGACCGTTGGTCGGTGCACGCATGCATGCGCACTGCCGCGCACACCGCTTCGCTTCACCCCGCCTTCGACCCGGGCCTGCAAAAATCGGGCGCATGTCTTCACTGCCACCTGCCCCCGCGCCCGACGCCGTTCCCACGCCTAGCCACCACGGCGTGCCGCCCCGGCTGCACAAGTACGTCGACCGGCTGCAACGCAGCTTCCCCATGGCGGTGGGCAAACGCTTCGTCGATATCGACGTGCTTACCCAGGCCGCCTCGGTCTCCTTCTACGCACTGTTGTCGATGGCACCGCTGCTGGTCCTGCTGCTGTGGCTCACCGCCTCGCTGTACCCGCCGGCGCAGCAGGCGCTGATCGCGCAGATCAACGACGTGGCCGGCAGCAGCGCCGCCACCGTGGCCGACACCGTGCTCAAGAACGCCGACAACCAGCCCGACGTGGGCTCGCTGGCCGGGGTGTGGAGCACGCTGCTGCTGTTCATCGGCGCCACGGCGGTATTTGCCCAGCTGCAGAACGCGCTCAACCTGATCTTCAATACCAGCGGCGAGCGCTTGGACGGGATCGTGGCGTGGCTGCGCAAGCGCGTGTTCTCCTTCGGCGTGGTGCTGGCACTGGGCTTCCTGCTGATCCTGTCGATGACCGCCACCACCATGCTGCAGGTGGCCTTCGCGCAGCTGCCGTCGGTGCTGCCGGCGGTGGGCTACCTGACCAGCCTGGCGCTGTACACGGTGGGCTTCGCCTTCCTCTACCACTACCTGCCCGACCGCCGCGTGGCCTGGCGGCAGGCCTTCATCGGCGGGGCGATCACCTCGGCGCTGTTCGCGCTGGGCCGCTACGCGATCGGCCTGTACATCGCCACGGTCGCGCCCGGCAGCGCCTACGGGTCGATGGGCGCGCTGGTGATCTCGCTGGTGTGGATCTACTACGCCACCGTGGTGTTTTTCGTGGGTGCGCTGATGACGGCGGTGATCGACGAGCGCCTGCGCGCGCGCCAGCACCTGGCCGCGGCGGGCATCCCCGCGCCGAAACCGGGCGAAGCGGCCGGCAGCTAGTAGACTAGGCCGTCCCCCGCTTCCGCGCAGGGCCGTTACCGGCCGTGCCACTGCCTGCTGCCCATGGCCCGTATCCCCGACGCATTCATCGACGACCTGCTGGCCCGCTCCGACATTGTCGAGGTGGTGGGCAGCCGCGTGCCGCTGAAGCGCCAGGGCAAGGAATACGCCGCGCGCTGCCCGTTCCATGACGAGCGCTCGGCCTCGTTCACGGTCTCGCCCACCAAGCAGTTCTATCACTGCTTCGGCTGCGGCGCGCATGGCACGGCGATCAGCTTCCTGATGAATTACGACCGCCTCGAGTTTCTCGACGCGGTCGATGAGCTGGCCAAGCGCGTCGGCATGGAAGTGCCGCGCGATACCCAGCCGCGCACCGCGCAGCAGCAGGACGACAGCCGCGATCTGTACTCGGCGCTGGATGCGGCAACGCGCTTCTTCCAGACCGCACTGAAGGGCAGCGACAAGGCGCGCGCCTACCTGGACCAGCGCGGTGTCGATGAAGAGAACCGCGAGCGCTTCGCCATCGGCTACGCACCGGACGGCTACAGCGCGCTGAAGGATGCCCTGGGCAAGGACGAGCGGCGGATGAAGCTGCTCGACCGCGCCGGACTGTTCTCCAAGAACGACCGCGGCCACGTCTACGACAAGTTCCGGGACCGGGTGATGTTCCCGATCTTCGACCGCCGCGGCCGCGTGATCGCCTACGGCGGCCGGGTCATGGAGAAGGACGACGGCCCCAAGTACCTCAACTCGCCCGAGACCGCGCTGTTCCACAAGGGCCGCGAACTGTACGGCCTGTGGCAGGTGCGCCAGGCCAACCAGAAGATCGAGCGGCTGATCGTGGTGGAGGGCTACATGGACGTGGTCTCGCTGTTCCAGTTCGGGGTCACCCAAGCGGTGGCCACGCTGGGCACGGCGACCACGCCGGACCACGCCGAGCTGCTGTTCCGCAACGCGCCGGACGTGTTCTTCTGCTTCGATGGCGATGCCGCCGGTCGTCGCGCCGGCTGGCGCGCGCTGGAATCGGTGCTGCCGCGCATGAAGGACGGCCGCCAGGCCTTCTTCCTGTTCCTGCCCGATGGCGAAGACCCGGACACCATCGTGCGCAAGGAAGGCCGCGAGGGCTTCGATGCGCGCCTGCAGCAGGCCACGCCGCTGTCGCAGTTCTTCTTCGACGAGCTTACCCGTGAGGTCAACATGGGCACGCTGGACGGCAAGGCGCGGCTGGCCGAGCGGGCCAAGCCGATGCTGGCACAGATTCCCGACGGCGCCTTCGGCGACCTGATGAAGCAGCAGCTGACCACGCTGACTGGCCTGGGTGCCAAGCCCGGCGCGTCCGCACCGCCCTCGCGGCAGCCACAGCGCGCGGTGGCACCGGCACAGCGCCGCAGCCTGGTGCGCGCAGCCATCGCGATCCTGCTGCAGCAGCCCTCGCTGGCGATGACGCTGGACGGCCACCACTTCACTGGCCTGCGCCTGCCCGGCATCGATCTGCTGACCGAGCTGCTGACCCTGGTCGAGCAGCGCCCGGACATCAGCACGGGCGCGCTGCTGGAGCACTTCGAGGGCCGCGAGGAGCAGGAATCCCTGCACAAGCTGGCTGCGCAGACCCTGCCCGGCGATGAGGCGATGTGGACCCAGGAGCTGCATGACGCGGTGGCCCAACTGGAGAAACAACTGCTGATGCAACGCCTCGATGAGCTTCAGGCAAAGCAGAGCCAGCAGGGTCTGGACGATACTGACAAGTACGAACTGCGCGAACTGCTCAAGGCGCGCAGCACCATCCGCTTCTGACCGACGGAGCAGTCGTGGCTTCCCACATCGTGAATCCTGCCGCATCGATCGTCCGCCTGCTTCGCCTTGGCCTCTTTGCTGCGCTGTTCGCGCTGGTCCTGCCCGCCGCGGCAGCGGAACTGCCTTTCGCGCAGCCACGACCGCAGCTCTACACCGCCGGGCAGCCCAGTGCCGCCGAGCTGCACCAGGCCGCCGCGGCCGGGGTCACCACCCTGATCGACCTGCGCCAGCCCGACGAAGCGCGTGGCTTCGATGAAACCGCCGCTGCCGAACGCCTCGGCCTGCGCTATGTGCGCATCCCGGTTGCCGGTGCCGCCGGCCTGACCGATGCCAATGCGCAGGCCCTGCGTACCGCGCTCGCACAGAGCCAGGGACCGGTGCTGCTGCACTGCGCCTCCGGCAACCGCACCGGTGCACTGCTGGCACTGCTGCAGGCGCGCGAGGGCGCCTCGGTGGAGGATGCACTCACGTTCGGACGCGCCGCCGGCATGACCTCGCTGGAAGCACCGACCCGCGTCCTGCTGGAGCAGGACGCCGCGCGTTGACCCTGCCCTTCTTCCCCCGCTTACTTCCCTGCTCTACAGGAGCCTGCCCACCATGACCCGCTGGTGGTCGCGCCTGCGACCGGACAACTTCACCCTCGCCCTGCTGTGCACCGTGCTGTTGGCGTCCTTCCTGCCGATGCACGGCGCCGCCGCGATGGTGCTCGACGATGTCACCGACGTCGCCATCGCCGCGCTGTTCTTCCTGCACGGCGCGCGCCTCCCGCGCGAGTCGATCGTCGCCGGCCTGCTGCACTGGCGCCTGCACCTGACCATCCTGGCCTGCACGTTCGTGCTGTCCCCGCTGCTGGGGCTGATGTTCAAACCGCTGGACGGCTGGCTGCTGACCCCGGAGCTGTACATCGGCGTGCTGTTCCTGTGCGCGCTGCCGTCCACCGTGCAGTCGTCGATCGCGTTCACCTCGATCGCGCGCGGCAATGTGCCGGCGGCCGTATGCAGCGCCTCGCTGTCGAGCATCCTGGGTGTGTTCCTGACTCCGCTGCTGCTGGCCCTGCTGGCCGGCACCGAGGGCGGCATGCACAACCCCGGCCAGGCCATCGTCAGCATCATGCTGCAGCTGCTGGTGCCGTTCGTGGCCGGCCATCTGCTGCGCCCGTGGATCGCCCGCTGGGTGGAAAAGCAGCGCGCCCTGCTGCGCTACACCGACCAGGGCACGATCCTGCTGGTGGTCTACTCCGCCTTCGGCGAAGCCGTCAGCGAAGGACTGTGGAGCAAGACCCCGCTGCTGTCGCTGGTGAGCGTGGCGGTGGTGGCGGCGGTGCTGCTCGGCATCGCGATGCCGCTGATCCGCTTCATCGCACGCCGGTTGGGCTTCAACCGCGAAGATGAAATCACCATCCTGTTCTGCGGCTCGAAGAAGAGCCTGGCCACCGGCGTACCGATCGCGAAGGTGCTGTTCGCCGGCGGCAGCCTCGGTGCGATCGTGCTGCCGATCATGATCTACCACCAGATCCAGCTGATCGTCTGCGCGATGATCGCGCAGCGGTATGCGCGTGATCCGGTGGAGCCGCAGGACTGAGCGAACACTGCACCTGCGCGCGTCACGACCAACGGTCGTGACCTACCGCGGGTGGGGACGCGAGCGACATCACCGCCCCGGTAGGTACCGACCGTTGGTCGGTACGGCACCCTACAACCAGGGCAGCATCCAGTGGTCCACCATCAGGAAGGCGAACAACGCCATCAGGTAGACGATGGAGTAGCCGAACATCTTCATCGAGAACAGTTCGTCCGGCGGATTCAGCATGCGCCAGGCGTACCAGAGGAAGACCGCGTTGAGCACGATCGCGCCGCCGAGATAGAACATGCCGCTCATGCCGAACACGACCGGCAGGAGGCTGACGATGGCCAGTGCGATCGAATAGACCATGATCGACTTGCGGGTATACGCCACGCCATGGGTCACCGGCAGCATCGGGATTTCCGCCTTGGCGTAATCCTCGCGGCGGAAGATCGCCAGCGCCCAGAAATGCGGCGGGGTCCAGATGAAGATGATCAGCACCAGCAGCGACGCGTAGGCCCAGTCCCACGGGCCCTGCATGCCGGTGATCGCGGCCCAGCCGAGCATCGGCGGGGTGGCGCCGGCGAGGCCGCCGATGACGATGTTCTGCGAGGTCGCGCGCTTGAGGTACACGGTGTAGATCACCGCGTAACCGATCAGCGAGGCGAAGGTCAGCACGGCGGTGATCACGTTGACCCAGACCACCAGGATCGTCATCGACAGCACGATCAGCAGGCCGGCGAAGACCAGTACCTGCCACGGCTTGACCTTGCCCACCACCAGCGGGCGCCACGAGGTACGCGCCATCTGCGCATCGATGCGCGCGTCCAGCAGCTGGTTGATCGCCGCGGCGGCCGAGGCGGCCAGCCAGATGCCGAGGAAGCCGAGGGCGCCGTCCAACGCCTGCTGCGCGGTCGGCACGCCGGGGATGGCCAGGAACATGCCCACCAGCGCAGTGAACACGATCAGGGCGACGACCTTGGGCTTGGTCAGATCCCAGTACTGACGGTAACTGGCCATGTCGTCAGCCTGCCTGCACGGCAGGGGGTGCAGCGCTGGCCTTGCCACCCTCGGCATCGGGCGCACGCAGACGCGCCAGCAGCGTCACCAGCACGAACAACAGCGCCACGGCGCCCCCGCTGTGCGCGACGGCCACTTCCAGCGGCACCGCCAGCTTCACGTTGAGGATGCCCAGGGTGATCTGCAGCACCACCAGCAGGCCCAGTGCGCTCGCCCAGCCGCGCATGCTCGGCAGGCGGAACAGGCGCACGGAGAGCCACAACAGGTAGACGGCCACCACGATCGCCATCAGCCGGTGCGCCATCTGGATCGCGATGCGCGACGCGCCATCGAGCACGCCCCCTTCGTAATCCACGCCGATGCCGCGCCACAGGGTGAAGCCTTCCTTGAAATCATGCGGCGGCCACCACTGGCTGACGCAGCGCGGGAAGTTGTCCAGCGAGGCGCTGCCGCCACCGCAGGCGAGTGCGGCGTAGTTGGCGCTGACCCAGCCGCCTAGGGCGATCTGCGCGACCAGCACGGCCACGCCGGCGCGGATCAGCCACTTCAGCTTGGGCGCTTCGGCCAGGGTGATCGGCATGTGCGTGGCGCGCCACGCCATCCACACCAGCAGGCCGAACATCAGCATGCCGCCGAGCAGATGGCCCATGACCACGATCGGCTTGAGCAGCCAGGTGACCGTCCACATGCCGAGCAGCGCCTGGAAGATCACCACCGCCAGCGTCAGCAAGGCGGCACGGGCCAGGTCGATGTTGGTCCAGCGCAACGCGGCGATCAGCAGGATCGCCTCACCGATCAGGGCGATGATGCTGGCGGGGACGTGCATCCCCATCATGTACAGCGGTATGCCGGTCGCCACCAGTACACAGGCGGTGATCACCGCCGTGCTGCCCCAGCGACGGCGGCGCGTGGCCAGCAGTGCCAGGGTGAGGATCTCGATGCCGAGCGCGCCGGCCAGGAAACGGTGCACCTGCTCGCGCCACGCCTTGTGCGTTTCCAGCGGGCGGATCTTGGCGGCCTCGTGGCCGATCACGTCCGCGGCGTGCTGCGGCCAGGTGACGCGGCCATAGCAGGTCGGCCAGTCCGGGCAACTCAGGCCCGCATCGGACAGACGCACGAACGAACCGAACATGATCGTGCTGGCGGTCATGATCAGCGCAAACCACGCCAGACGGTGGAAATTGCGGTGCAGCACCGGGCGTGCGGAGAGGCTCATCTAAACGGAACTCACTTCAGTTTCAGCAGCGTGGCCAGGTCTTTGCGCAGACCGGCCATATCGAATCCCGGCGCGTACCGCATGATCACGAATCCATTGGGATCGATCACATACACAGGCGTGCCGGCGGCGTCATCCACGGCGGGCAAAGCGGCACGCAGGTCCGGTTGGGCGCGCAGCGCGCGCAGTGCGGGCATGCCCTGGACCTCGGCCGGCGGCGTGCCCAGCCACAGGATCTCGACATTATCGGCGTTATGGCCGAACAGCTGCCACACCTTGCCCAATCCCTGCGACAAAGTGACGCACTCGCTGGTACAGCTGGCAGACGGGGCCACCAAGATCCGCCAGGTGCGATCATTCGGATTCCACGGGTACGGCTGACCGTCGGCCAGGGTGGGCGGCAGCGCGCGCAGATCGGCCGGCGGCTGCAGCAGCTCCCCGGTATTGCGGTGCGAGGTCGGCTGCCAGCCGGAGAAGCGCAGCACGCCCGCCAGCGCCATGGCGCCGAAGAACACGCCGAACAACGCGATCAGGGTCCAGCGGCCGCGTGAACGGGACGGCAGCCGTGCCGGGGAAGTGGCATTCATGGGCGGCATTTTCTCATGTTGAGCCGGTCAGCGCCGGGGAGTGCCACGCCGGCGGCGATGGCGACGGAATTCCAGGACCAGCGCGACCACCAGCACGGTCAACGCCAGCCCGAACCATTGCACGGCGTAGCCGAGATGGCGACTGGGCGGCAGGGTATTGGGCAGCAGCTCCAGATCGCGCGCGTAACCGCCGGGCAGCGCCGGATCCAGCCGCAGTACGCGCATCGCCAGGCTGCCCGGCGGCAGTGACAGCGCGCGGGCCATGTCATCGGGTGGCATCCGGCTGGCCAGCCACACGCCCGCCTGCGGGACGGGCGACAGCGCCGGCCCCAGGGCCAGGCCGGTGGCCGGCGGTGGCGCCAGCAGGCCGCTGATGGCCGTGTGGCCGGTGCGCGGGGTGATCGGCGGCACGACCCGGTCAGGCGGCATCGGCAGCCAGCCGAGATCGACCAGCACCTGTGCGCCGTCATCGCTCTGGAACGGCTGATAGACCCTGATCCCGGCGCGGCCTTCGCGGGTCTGGTTGTCGAGCAGGATCGTGCCGGGCAGGAAGCGACCGCGATCCTCCACCCAGCGCAGCCGCGGCGGTGCGGCCTGGGCCTGGCGCAGCGTGAGCGACTGCGCGCGCGCAGGCACCTGCTGGGCCAGCAGCGCTTCTTTCTCATGCATGCGCTGCAGTTGCCAGCGGCCCAGCTGGCAGAACGCGAGGATCACGAGCAGGGCGGCGATCCAGCCGATCAGGCGTGTGTGCTTGCGCATCATGACAACGCCGGCAAAACGCGGTGATATAGGCACACCCGCCACGCCATCGAGCCGCGCATGAATGATTCGTTGAAGACCCTGCTGGTAATCGCGTTTCTGATCGTCATCGTCTGGAATCTGGGCGCCGGGCTGTATTACCTGCTGGTCGACCGCGGTCAGACCAAGCGCACCGTCAATGCCCTCACCCGCCGCATCGCGGTGTCGGTGGCGCTGATCGTGCTGGTGGTCATCGGCATCTACAGCGGTTGGATCAAGCCCCACGGCATCGGCGGCTGAGGCCGCACCGGCGTCGATGCGGCAGGACGTCGCACCGACGCTACAGCACGTAGACGAACAGGAACAGCATCAGCCAGACCACGTCGACGAAGTGCCAGTACCACGCGGCCGCTTCGAAGCCGAAGTGGTTGTCGCGGGTGAAATGCCCTTTCGACGAGCGCAGCCACATCACCGCCAGCATGATCGTGCCGAGCAGCACGTGCACGCCGTGGAAGCCGGTGAGCATGAAGAAGGTCGAGCCGTAGATGCCCGAGCCCAGGGTGAGGTTGAGTTCCTTGTAGGCGTGGATGTACTCCTCCGCCTGCAGGGTGAGGAAGCCCACGCCGAGCAGCACGGTGATGCCCAGCCAGACCAGCAGCTGGCGGCGGTGCCCGGCCTTGAGCGCGTGATGCGCGATGGTCAGGGTGACGCCCGAGGTGAGCAGGATCAGCGTGTTGATCAGCGGCAGGCCCCAGGCCGGGATGGTCTGGAAGTGTCCGCCGATCGCACCGGGGCCATTGGTCGGCCATGCCGCCGAATAGCCGTCCCACAACAACTCGTTGGTCATCACCCCGTCGCCCGCACCGCCCAGCCACGGCAGGCCCAGGTTGCGGGTGTAGAACAGCGCGCCGAAGAACGCGCCGAAGAACATCACTTCGGAGAAGATGAACCACACCATCCCCATCCGGAACGAGCCGTCCACCTGGCGGTTGTAGCTGCCGGCCTGCGATTCGCGCACCACGTCGCTGAACCACCAGAACAGGGTCAGCACCAGCATCGCAATGCCCGCGTAGAAGGTCCACTTGCCCCAGCTGGAATCATTGAGCCAGCTGGCCACTCCGACCATGGTCACCATCATCGCGATGGAACCGATGAACGGCCATTTGCTGTGCGTGGGCACGAAGTACACGTTCGCATCGGGGCTTTGCTGGGCCATGGTCTTGGGTCCGGTCCGGATCAGGGAGCTGCACGCGCGCCGGTAGGCAGGCTGGCCGGGGCCAGCTCCGCGGACAAGGCGTCGTTCTTGTAGAAGGTGTAGGACAGGGTGATGGTGGTGATGTTGGGCGGCAGGTCGGGATCGACGATGAAGCGCACCGGCATGTCGCGCGTCTCACCGGCCTGCAGGGTCTGCGCGGTGAAGCAGAAACACTCGGTCTTGCTGAAATAGCCCGACGCCTTGGCCGGGGCCACCGACGGCACCGCACTGCCGACCAGCGCGCGATCGCTGTCATTGCGCGCGTAATACAGCGCCTCGTTGAGCTCGCCGGGCACCACGTCCATGGTCAGCTGCTCGGGATGGAACGCCCACGGCAGCTTGGAGTTCACCCCGCCATCGAACTCGACCCGCACCGTGCGCTTGCCGGTGGTGGCCGCAGTGCCTGCCGCCGCGCCCGGGCCACGCTCCAGGCGCACGCCGAACACCTTCTCGCAGGCGATGCGGTACAGCGGCACCAGCGAGAAGGTCAGCACGAACACCGCCAGCGCCACCCCGATCAGGCGGGGCAGGCCCGCGTGACGTGCGGGGGCGGCCGGGCGCGGATCGCTCATCGCCCGATCACCCCGCTGAGGATGAAACCGGCATAGACCATCACCGCGACGATGCCGACCGCCCACGCGGTGCGATGCGCGCGGCGGCGTTGCAGGGCCTGCTCATCCTGCGTGCGGGTCGTGCTGGTCATGAGCGGCCTCAATGGGTGATGTCGTCATGGGCCAGATCACCCGGACGGATGGTCGGCGGCGTGGTGAAGGTATGCGCCGGTGCAGGCGAGGGAATCGTCCACTCCAGGCCACGTGCGCCTTCCCAGCAGCGGTCGGCGGCCTTCGCGCCGTGGCGCAGCGAGTGCCACAGGATCGCGGCCATCATGAAGGGCGTGACGAACATGCCGAACGCACCGATCGAGCTGATCAGGTTCCAGTCGGCGAAGGCCACGCTGTAATCGGGGATGCGTCGCGGCATGCCGGCCAGGCCGAGGAAGTGCTGCGGGAAGAACAGCAGGTTCACGAACACGATCGACCACCAGAAATGCACCTTGGCCCAGGTTTCGCTGTACATGCGCCCGGTCCACTTCGGCCACCAGTAGTACACCGCGGCGATCAGCCCGAACACCGCGCCGGTGACCAGCACGTAGTGGAAGTGCGCGACCACGAAGTAAGTGTCGTGGTACTGGAAGTCGGCCACCACGATCGCTAGCATCAGGCCGGAGAAGCCACCGATGGTGAACAGGATCACGAACGCCACCGCCCACAGCATCGGCGCTTCGAAGGTGAGCGAGCCGCGCCACATGGTGCTGACCCAGTTGAACACCTTCACCCCGGTCGGGATGGAGATGAGCATCGTGGCGAACATGAAGTAGATCTCGCCGCCCAGCGGCATGCCCACGGTGAACATGTGGTGCGCCCAGACGATGAAGGACAGGAACGCGATCGCGGCGATCGCGTAGACCATGGCCTGGTAACCGAACAGCGGCTTGCGGCTGAAGGTCGGGATGATCTCACTGACCACGCCGAACGCCGGCAGGATCATGATGTAGACCTCCGGGTGCCCGAAGAACCAGAAGATGTGCTGGTACATCACCGGGTCACCGCCACCGGCGGCATTGAAGAAGCTGGTCCCGAAGAACTTGTCGGTGAGCAGCATCGTCACCGCACCGGCGAGGACCGGCATCACCGCGATCAGCAGGAACGCGGTGATCAGCCAGGCCCAGCAGAAGATCGGCATCTTCAGCAGGTCGATACCGGGCGCACGCATGTTGAGCACGGTGGCGATGATGTTGATCGCACCCATGATCGAGCTGATGCCGGCCACGTGGATGGCGAACACGCTGAAGGCCACGTTGTAGCCACCCTGCAGCGACAGCGGCGGGTACAGCGTCCAGCCACCGGCCGGAGCGCCGCCCGGCAGGAACAGGGTCAGCAGCAGCAGGCTGAAGGCCACCGGCAGCAGCCAGAACGACCAGTTGTTCATGCGCGGCAGGGCCATGTCCGGCGCGCCGATCTGCAGTGGGATCATCCAGTTGGCCAGGCCGACGAAGGCCGGCATCACGCCACCGAAGATCATCACCAGCGCATGCACGGTGGTCATCTGGTTGAAGAACTCGGGCTTGACGAACTGCAGGCCCGGTTGCGCCAGCTCGGCGCGGATGATCACGCTCATCGCCGCACCGATGATGAACATGATGAAGCTGAAAAGCAGGTAGAGCGTGCCGATGTCCTTGTGGTTGGTCGAGAAGAACCAACGCTCGAAGAACCCCTGCTGATGCCCGTGATGCCCGTCGTGGTCAACTGCGGAATGCGCCATCGCAACTACACCTCACTGTATCCGGTGGTACCCGCATCCGCCGGTTGGCGGACGCGGCTCGATTTCAGGCGTTGCTGTCTGCTGCTGCTGCGGCCGGCTCGCTGGCCGGTGCCGGGGTGGCCTCGGCCGGGGCGGCCGGGGCAGGTGCCGGAGCGGCCTCGGGTGCGGGTGCGGGTGCGGGTGCGGGGGCAGGCTTCTTCGAGGCCAGCCACTTCTGGTAGTCCTCCTTGGAGACCGCCTCGACCACGATCGGCATGAAGCCATGGTCCTTGCCACACAGCTCGGCGCACTGGCCGCGGTACACGCCGACCTGCTCGATGTTGGTCCAGGCCTCGTTGATGAAGCCGGGAATCGCATCCTGCTTCCAGCCCAGCGCCGGCACCCACCACGCGTGAATGACGTCGTCGGAGGTGATCACGAAGCGCACCTTGGTATCGACCGGCAGCACCAGACGGTTGTCGACATCCAGCAGGTAGTGCGGATGGCTGTCGCGGGTCGGCACGACGCCACTCTGGCGCACGCGGTCGGACTCACGGTCCAGGCGGCTGGTGAAGCTGACGTTCTCGCCGAGGTATTCGTACTTCCACATCCACTGATAGCCGGTGACCTTGACGGTCATTTCCGAATCGCGGGTGTCGTAGAACTTGATCAGGTTGGCCGTGGCCGGCCACGCCATCACCACCAGGATGATCACCGGGATCACGGTCCAGATGACCTCGGCCTTGGTGTTGTGGCTGAAGGTGGCGGCGACCGCGCCCTTGGATTTGCGGAACTTGAAGATCGCGTAGAACAGCGCGCCGAACACCAGCACCCCGATCACGGTACAGACCCACAGCGAGAACAGGTTGGACTCCCACGCCAACCGCGAGCTCTGGGTCACCCCCTTGCCCATGTTCAACTGCCACGGTTTGGGGTCGGCCGCCTGGGCCCACGCCATGGCCGGCGCCAGCAGCGCGACCCCGCTCAACACTGTCTTCCCGAACGTCCTGCCCCACTTTCTGCATTGCTTCATTGCCTAGACCCTTAGCGTCGTCGGTTGCGGCCGTCATTGGCCGCGAGCAAGCCTTCTAGTTTCTGAGCCAGTACCTGGCGTTCGGCCGGTGCGAGGAAACTCCCCACATCCACCTGCCTACCGCTGGATGCCAGCCGGACTCTGCGTTCGTCGGCGATCAGCCTCACCCAGTGCGGGTGGGCGCTGAACACCGGCGAATGCCCGGGTGCGGGAATCACTTCCACGCACGCCGGCACTACCCGGATCTCTTCCTGCCGTTCTCCACTGCGCCACACCGTGCGCAGCGCCACTGCCAGCAATACGCTGTACAGCAGAGCAAACACGGGGGCGAATACGTTGCCGGTGAACCAGCCCAGGCCGGCCGCCAGCCACATCACCCCCGCCAACACCACAAACAACAGGACGAACTGCCGGGCATCGAGCGCCCGTGGGGGACGCAGCCGCAGTTGCGTCCCTGATCCGTCCGGAGCGATGAGCACCTCGATCATGTCGCAACCGCGTTTTTCCTGCCGCGGGAAACGTCTCGATGGTAGCCCTGCTCTCCAGCGAGTAGCAAGGGTCCATTCACAGTTTCAGGAATGGTGCAATACAGCATCGACTGCGGCGGCCGTTTTGACGAAAACAGCACAATAAACAGCGACCGGGTCGAATCCGCCGAATCCCCCTGTATGAAAGGCTATGCGACGGATGCGGCTGGCCACGGAAAGCACTTGACTCGCCCAAAAAACGATTAAAATGGTCAAGTTCTCCACGAGCCGACCGGCATGACTGCATCTTCTGTCCTTCCCCCTGCCCCGGCATCGTCCGGCGCCGCCCGCCCGCCGCTGCTGTCCCCTGAGCTGCCGGCTGTTCCCAATGCGTTCCGCCAGGCGATCACCGATGCCTGGTTGAAGGACGAGGCCACCCATGTGCGCGAGCTGCTCGAACAGGCGCGCCTGCCGGCCGCCGAGCAGGCCAGGGTGCAGGCCACCGCCGCCGACCTGGTCAATCGCGTGCGCGTGCGTGCCCAGGACCAGGGCGCGATCGAAGCTTTCATGCGCCAGTACGACCTGGGCAGCGAGGAAGGCGTGCTGCTGATGTGCGTGGCCGAAGCCCTGCTGCGCATTCCGGACCAGGACACCGCCGACAAGCTGATCCGCGACAAGCTCGGCGACGCCGACTGGAAAAAGCACATGGGCGGCAGCGACTCGGTGCTGGTCAACGCCTCCACCTGGGGCCTGATGCTGACCGGCCGCCTGGTCCAGATCAACGATTCCACCCGCGCCGATGTGCCGGGCGCGTTCAAGCGCCTGATCGGCCGCGTGGGTGAACCGGTGATCCGCCTGGCCGTGCGCCAGGCGATGAAGATCATGGGCCACCAGTTCGTCATGGGTCGCACCATCGACGAAGCGCTGTCGCGCTCGCACAAGGGCGACAACGCCAGCTACCGCTATTCGTTCGACATGCTCGGCGAAGGTGCGCTGACCATGAAGGACGCCAAGCGTTACCTGGAAGACTACCGTCGCGCGATCCACTCCATCGGTGGCGACCACAAGGCCCGCGGCGGCCGTCCGGACGGCGATGTCAATTCAGCCCCGGGCATCTCGATCAAGCTCTCCGCGCTGTACCCGCGCTACGAGCACGCCAAGCGCGCCCGCGTGATGGCCGACCTGGTCCCGGGCGTGCTCGAACTGGCGCAGCTGGCCAAGTCCTATGGCATCGGCTGCACCGTCGACGCCGAAGAAACCGACCGCCTGGAGCTGTCGCTGGACATCATCGAAGCGGTCGTCAGCGATGCCTCGCTGGCCGGTTGGGAAGGCTTCGGTGTGGTCGTGCAGTCGTACCAGAAGCGCACCCCGTACACGATCGATTACCTGGCCGATCTGGCCCGTCGCATTGGTCGTCGCCTGCAGGTACGCCTGGTCAAGGGCGCGTACTGGGATGCGGAAATCAAGCGTGCACAGATCGAGGGCCTGCCGGCGTACCCGGTGTTCACCCGCAAGCAGAACACCGACGTGTCCTACCTGGCCTGTGCCAAGCGTCTGTTCACGCACAGCGATGCGATCTACCCGATGTTCGCCACGCACAACGCGCACACCATCGCGGCGGTGCAGGCGATCGCCAAGGGCGGCCAGTACGAACACCAGAAGTTGCACGGCATGGGCGACGACCTGTACGCCGAAGTGGTACCGGCCGACCGTCTGAACGTGCCGTGCCGCGTGTACGCGCCGGTCGGTTCGCATGAAGACCTGCTGCCGTACCTGGTGCGTCGTCTGCTCGAGAACGGCGCCAATTCCAGCTTCGTCAACCGCATCACCGACGACAACGTGGCCATCGATGACCTGATCCGCGATCCGGTCGACGTGGTCTCCTCGTTCGCGTCCATCCCGCATCCGAAAATCCCGCTGCCGGTCGATCTGCTGCGCAGCCAGAACCATGACAGGAAGAACTCCATGGGCGTCAATCTCGCCAACGACAACGATCTGCGCGCTCTGGCCGATCAGCTCAACGCCGCCGTGAAGCCGTGGCACGCCGCGCCGCTGGTGCCGGGTGCCAACCCGACCGGCGCGCCGTTGAACGTGACCAACCCGGCCGACACCCGCCAGGTCGTCGGCCAGTGGCAGCCGGCCGACAGCGCCACCGTCGAGAAGGCGCTGGCCAATGCCGTGGCCGCGCAGCCGGCCTGGAACCGTACCCCGGCCGCCAGCCGCGCGGCGATCCTGGAACACGCCGCCGACCAGCTGGAAGCGCGCATGCCCGAGTTCATGGCGCTGTGCGTCAAGGAAGCCGGCAAGAGCCTGCCCGACGGCATCGCCGAAGTACGCGAAGCGGTCGACTTCCTGCGCTACTACGCCAAGCAGGCCCGCGAGCAGTTCGGCCATGCCGAAAAGCTGCCGAGCCCGACCGGTGAATCCAACGAACTGCAGCTGCATGGCCGCGGCGTGTTCGTCTGCATCAGCCCGTGGAACTTCCCGCTGGCGATCTTCCTCGGCCAGGTCAGTGCGGCACTGGCGGCCGGCAACAGCGTGATCGCCAAGCCGGCCGAGCAGACCAACCTGATCGGCTATTACGCGGTGAAGCTGCTGCTGGACGCGGGCGTGCCAGAAGGCGTGCTGCAGTTCCTGCCGGGCGACGGCGCCACGGTCGGTGCCGCACTGACCGCCGACCCGCGCGTGGCCGGCGTGGCCTTCACCGGCTCGACCGACACCGCCCGTGCGATCAACCGCGCGATGGCCGCACGCGACGCCGCCATCGGTGTGCTGATCGCTGAAACCGGCGGCCAGAACGCCTTCATCGCCGACTCTTCGGCGCTGCCGGAACAGCTGGTCAAGGATGCGATCGGTTCGGCGTTCACCTCGGCCGGCCAGCGCTGCTCGGCCGCGCGCGTGCTGTTCGTGCAGGACGACATCGCCGACAAGGTGATGACCATGCTGTCCGGTGCGATGGCCGAACTGAAGGTCGGCGACCCGGGTCTGCTGTCCACCGACGTGGGTCCGGTGATCGATGCCGACGCGCTGCAGATCCTCAAGGATCACGCGGTACGCATGGAGAAGGACGCCCGTCTGATCGCCGCTGCCACGCTCGGCGAAGACGCCGCGCACGGCACCTTCTTCGCCCCGCGTGCGTACGAACTGAAGAACCTGGACCAGCTGCACAAGGAGATCTTCGGGCCGGTGCTGCACGTGATCCGCTGGAAGGGTGATCAGCTCGACGCAGTGATCGACCAGATCAACGCGACCGGCTATGGCCTGACCCTGGGCGTGCATTCGCGCATCGATGAAACCGTCGACCGCATCGCCTCGCGCATCAATGTCGGCAACGTGTACGTCAACCGCAACCAGATCGGTGCGGTCGTCGGCGTGCAGCCGTTCGGCGGCCAGGGCCTGTCGGGCACCGGCCCGAAGGCCGGCGGTCCGCACTACCTGCTGCGCTTCGCCACCGAAAAGACCGTCACCGTGAACACCACGGCGGCCGGTGGCAATGCCTCGCTGCTGACCCTGGGCGACTGATTCCCGGCGTCCTGTGTTGAACGAAAAACCCCGCGAAAGCGGGGTTTTTTGTGGATCCTGGCGGGCGCCAAACACGTTTGGCCAGTGGCCGGCACTACTCTTCGATCGACTCGATCTCGTCGCGCATCAGCAGATCGCTGCCCATGTAGCGCTCGAACCGGATGCGGCCGAACCCGGCGGCGTACCACGCCTCGATGCGGTTGTCCTCGAAGGTGGCGGTGACGTGGCAGGTGTCCTTGAAGGTGCGCGGCTGGCCGCCGACCTCCGCGTCCACGTCCTCGAAGCCGACGAAGGTGTAGTCGGAGAAGCCGTCATAGTCGATCGCCTCGACGGTGTCTTCGGCATGATTGGTTCGCTCGCCCTTGCCGTTGACTTCGAAACGTTCGCCCGGCTTGGCGTTCGCCGGGAACGTCGGCGCGGGCTTGAACACGTCGGTCATCACCGGCTTGGCGCCGTCGCCACCCCAGGCGGAAATCCCAAGGCGCTCCTGGCCGAGGAGCTGGCGGCCGCTTGCATCGTAGTAGCTGGCGCTACCGACACCACCGCCGGCACTGTTTACCTTGATCGCCTCCTGGTCGGCAAACGTAGCTTTCTCGATGGTCAGCGTTTCATCGCTGGTGGACCACGACAGGCCCGGGGTCAACGTAAAACAGGCGGCGAACTCCGGTGCAGCCAGTGCCGGCAGCGAGAGGCCGGCCAGGCCAAGAGCAAGCGCGGAGCGCAGAAGCAGAGACGACATATACAGATCCTTGTCAGCAGGCGCCGGACGGCAGGAGCGCCATCCGGGGCGGAGATTGTACGTCGTGTCCGATGTCATTCCGGCGTTCTTTCCCCGGCCAACGCGATGCCGCGCCGGCTGCGCTGCTCCGCCCGGTGCACGCTGCCGGCAACAAAAAACCCCGCTTGCGCGGGGTTTTCTGCTGCTGCGTTCAACCGATCGGTGACGCGTCGATCAGAACTTGTAGTTGAACGAAGCGGCCAGGACGTCGCCACGGACCTTGTACTTGCCGTTCAGCGAGTTGCCCTGGTTGTTGGTGGTGCCACCGATGATCACGTCCGGATCCTTGGTGAACAGGTGGGTGTAACCGAAGTTGTATTCGGTGTTCGCCGACGGGGTCCAGCCCAGGCCGACGGACAGCCACTTGCGGCTGGTGTCCGGCACGCGGACGTCGCGGTGTGCGTTGGTGGTCGGGGTCTGATCCAGCGCGATACCGCCACGCAGGGTCACGGTGTCACTCAGCTTGAAGTCGGTACCCAGCGAGACGAAGGTCGTATCGCGGTAGCCGAATTCCAGCACCGAATCGGGCTGGCTGGAGGCGTAGTCGATGGTGACCTGGTCGAACGCGGTCGACCAGGCGGTACGGGTGACATCACCCATCACGGTCCAGCGGTCGTTGACGTTGTGGGTGACGCTCAGGGTGGCCGAGGCGGGCAGGGTCAGCGTGGCCTTGCCCGAGGTGCTCACGAAGTTGCCCGGCTGGGCGCGGGCCAGCACGGCGGCCGCGTTCTGCGGCACGACGAAGGTGGCATCGCCGCCGGTGATCTTGTGCTCGACCTTGGAGCGGTAGCTGATACCGATGTGGGTGTTCTCATCGGGGCTGAACAAGCCGCCGACGGTCCAGCCCACGGCGTTGTTGTCGCCTTCGACGGTCAGCTTGCCATCGGCGCTGCCCGGGGCGAAGCCCGGAACGCGGGCCTGGGCCAGCGCGGTGCCGAAGTCGATCTGGTTGCTCAGTTCGATGGTCAGGTGCTCGACGAACACGGACGCGCCGAAGGACACGTACGGGTTGACGTCATAGGACGCGGCGAAGCCCAGGTCGATGGCCTTCATGTCGGTCTTCAGACCGCTGTAGCGGCCGACCCAGCCATTGTCGTAGTCGGTCTTGAAGCCGAACGGTGCGGTCAGCGAGACGCCGAAGTGCGCCTGCTCGCCGATCGGCATGTGGAAGTACGCGGCCGGGACCGGGGCGATCATGCCGGCGTCGCCACCGTCACCGCCGGTCTGCGGCTGGCCGGTCGGCTTGCGGCCGGTGCCCTTGAACTTGGCCGAGAAGCTGATGGCGCTCAGGTCGCCCTGGACCTGCATGCCTTCGAGCTGGCGCATGCCGGCCGGGTTGACGGCCATGATCGAGGCGTCGCCGGCGGCGCTGCCGGAACCGGCGAAGGCGCGGCCGAGGCCCTTGGCGCTGTTTTCCTTCAGCTGGAAGGCGGCAGCGTTGACGTGGCCCACGGCCAGGACACCGGCAATGCCGACGGCCAGGGCGGTGACGCGGGCAAGAGTGGAAGCGGTATGCATTGTTGGTTCTCTCCGGAAAGCGGTGATGTTGGCAACGCGCGCCTGCGCCGCCCCTCCCCTTGATGGGTCAGGACAACGCGCCGGATTCCCCTCCCGACATACGACGCCGTATGCGAGTATACCGAGAGCGGTTAATGAAACAATAACGTGTGTCGCCCTTGTGGCTATTCATGCTGAACACGACATATCCCCGTCAGCCCGGCCGCCGCGCTAGGCTAGTGCCCGCATGTTCGTGTCGACCCCCTCCCGCAAGAAAGCCGCCTACCGCTGGGCCACGCCCCTGCTGTTCGCCGCGCTGTGGGCAGCCTTCCTGTGGTCGATCTCCCGGCCGGACGATGCCCGCCGCAGCCTGTGGATGGACTGGGGCGCGCTGTCCACCGGCCTGACCCACCCGCTGGACTGGTGGGCGACCCTGCAGGACGGCAGTGTGCTGCGGTTGTTCACCGCGCTGTTCCTGCACGCGGACTGGTCACACCTGCTGGGCAACCTGGTGTTCCTGCTGATCTTCGGGCTGCCGGCCGAGCGCGTGCTGGGACCGTGGCGGCTGATGCTGCTGTTCCTGGTGGGCGGGGCGATCTCCAACCTGACCGCGATCTACACAATGGGCAGCCCGGACCAGATCATCATCGGGGCCAGCGGCGCGGTGTCGGCGCTGATCGGCGCCTACCTGGCGCTTTTCCCGGGCGCGCGGCTGGGCGTGGTGATCCCGTTGGGCCTGTTCCTGGAATTCGTCCGCGCCCCGGCCTACCTGCTGATCGGGGTCTGGGCGGCGCTGCAGGTGGTGTTCGCGTATATCGGCCCGACCTTCGGCATGGTGGCCTGGTGGGCGCATATCGCCGGCTTTGTGTTCGGGCTCGTCTACGGCGTGTATGTGCGCGCGGCGATTGCGCGGCGACTGCGCAAGCGGCACGGGTTCTGAGGGCATGACCCGGAGCGGGTCGGCCAACAGGTAGTGCCGGCCGCTGGCCGGCTCCCCACAGGGTTGGATTCGAGCAGAGCCGGCCAGCGGCCGGCACTACCTGGTGGGCTTCATGCGGAGCCGGCCAGCGGCCGGCACTACCGATCAGGGCTTGATCGGTGCCGTCGCGGCCGGGGCCGCGGGCTTGGCCGGTGCAGGCGTAGCCGGTGCAGCCGCAGGCTGTTCAGCCGGCTTGGTCTCTGCCGGCTTGGTCTCTGCCGGCTTGGTCTCTGCCGGCTTGATCTCTGCCGGTTTGGTCTCTGCAGGCTTGATCTCTGCCGGTTTGGTCTCTGCAGGCTTCGTTTCTGCCGGCTTGACCGTTGCCTCGGCAGGCTTTGCCACCCCTGCCCCTGCCGCTACCGGCTTGGCCGCCGGCTTCTTCGCCGCCTCGGCCTTCTGCCTGGCCAGTACCGAACCCGGCTGCTTCAATTCGGCCAGGGCATCGTTGATCGGACCATCGCCGGGCAGCACGTCACCGGCCTTGTAACCCTCGGTGCCTTCTTCATCGCCTCGCAGGTGGCCCGGAAGGGTGGCTTCGCTGTAGTCGGTCAGGCTGGCCGGCAGCTCGTCATCGCCGGCACGCTTTTCCGGCTGCAGGAGCACATCGGGAATGATGCCGGTGGCCTGGATCGACTTGCCGCTCGGCGTGAAATACCGCGCGGTGGTGAGTTTCACCGAATCACCGTTGTCCAGCGGCAGCACGGTCTGCACCGAGCCCTTGCCGAAGGTGCGGCTGCCGACCACGCGGGCGCGGCCGTTGTCGCGCAGGGCACCGGCCAGCACTTCGGAGGCGCTGGCCGAGCCGGCATCGGCGAGGACGACGACCGGGGCGCCCTTGAGCAGATCGCCCGGGGTCGCATCGAAGCGTGCATCACTGATCGAGATGCGGCCACGGGTGCTGACGATGTTGCCCTTCTCGAGCAGATCGTCGGCCACCTGCACGGCGGCGGTGAGCAGGCCACCCGGGTTGCTGCGCAGATCCAGCACCAGTCCCTTGAGCTTGCCACCGGCCTGCTGCTGCAGCTGGGCGACATGCTTCTGGAAATCGGCACCGGTATCGGCCTGGAAGGTGCTCAGGCGGATGTAGCCATACCCGGGTTCAAGCATCCTGCTGCGTACGCTGGTGACGCGGATGGTCTCGCGGGTCACCGTGACATCGAACGGCTTGGGCTTGCCCTCGCGCACCAGGGTCAGCACGACCTTGGTGCCCGCGGCGCCACGCAGCGGCTCGGTCGCTTCGATCGCGCTGATCGGCTTGCCGTCGATGGCGATGATCAGATCGCCGGCCAGGATGCCCGCGCGCGTCGCCGGGGTATCGTCGATCGGCGAAATGACTTTCAGGCTGCTGTTGTCGGGCTGCTGCTGCAGCTCCACGCCGATGCCATCGTAGGCGCCGTTGGCCTGCTCATCGAAGGCCTCGGCGTCTTCCTTGTCGAAGTACGTGCTGTGCGGATCCAGGTCCAGCAGCAGGCCGCGGATGGCGGACTGCATCAGCTTCTTGTCGTCGACCGGATCGACATAGGCCGCGCGCACCGCGTTGTACACGGCAGCGTAGCGGCGGATTTCTTCCAACGGAACCCGTGAGGTCACCGCTTCTTCCGTGGTGGCCGCATCGGCCCCGCGTGCCGGCGCTTCAGCGGTCTGCTGCGCCCAGGACACCGCGGGCAACAGGGCCAGCAGCAAGGTGGCGGAACGGGCTACGCGCATGAAGCACTCCAGGATGAGCGGGGGACGGTTATCCACGCACCACGGTGCGTCGCCCGATTATGCGCGAAGCGACGGTAAATTCCCGTTGAATCCCCTGCACGGCGGCGCCCCCGGGTTGGGCGCGGTTTATCGCCGCTGCAGCCAGCTGCCTGGATCGATCGGCTGCCCATTGCGGCGCAGTTCGAAGTAGAGCGCGGTCACGCCCTGCCCGCCGGAATTGCCGACCTTGGCCACCGCCTCGCCCTTCTTCACCGTGGCGCCGGCGTCGCGCAGCAGGGTGTCGTTGTGGGCGTACAGGCTCATGTAGCCGTTGCCATGATCGACGATCAGGATCATGCCGTAGCCGGTCATCCAGTCGGAGAACACCACGGTCCCATCGGCGACGGCGGTGATCGTGCTGCCGGCCGGTGCACCGATCAGCACGCCACTGCTGGTGCGGCCATCGGGCAGCTTGCCGCCATAGCGCGCGAGCAGGTTGCCGGACAGCGGCCAGCCCAGCCCCCCCACCTTCGGCGGCGGCGCGGAGGCGACCGCGGGCGGCGTCTTGGTCGCGCGCGGCGGCGGGCGCGTGCCACTGGCAGCCGCGGCACGATCGGCCTTGTCGGCCGCGGCTTTTTCCGCGGCGGCACGTCGCGCGGCAGCCCGGCGTTCGGCCTCCGCCCGGGCAGCGGCGGCACGCAGGTTGGCGAGCAGGGTTTCCAGCGCCTTGGCGTCCTGGCCCAGGGCCTTTTCGCGTTCGCTGCGATCCTTGTAGCGCTCATCCAGCGTGGCGACCGTGGCCGCCCGTGCGCGGCGATCATCGGCCAGCGTGGCGACCTGCTGCTTCTGCTGCTGCCGGGTCCCTTCCAGCGCCTTGCGGCGCTCGACGATCTCCGTCTCCACGCGCTGAAGTTCGGTGAGATCCGCCGTCAGCGACTGGATGCGCTGGGCACGCTCGCGCTGCAGATACCGGTGATAGGCCAGGCTGCGGTTGGCATCGGCCACGCGATCCTGCGACAGCAGCAGCTTCAACGGTGCGTTGTTGCCGATGCGGTAGGCCGCGCGCAGCAACGACGCCAGCTCCGCCCGCTGCTGTTCCAGCCCGGCCTGCAGTGCATCGCGCTTGGCCTGCAGCTCGTTCATGGCGCGGGTTTCGCGCTGCAGTGCGGTTTCGGTCTGGGCCAGGACGCGGCCGGTGCGGGCGACCTTCTCGTCGGCTTCGCGCAGCTGGCGCGAGGCCTGCCCGCGCTGCCCTTCCAGGTTCCGCCGTTCCTGGGCCACGCCCTTGAGCTCGCTGCGCAGCTTCTGCAGCTTGCGCTCGGCTTCTTTGGAGGACTGTGCGGCGAGCGGGCTGGCACCCAGCACGGCCACCGCCAGCAGCAGCGCACGCAACGTCGGGGTCAGCCACTGCGAGCGACCGCGTCCGTCGGTCGGATTGTTATCCCGGCGTGAGGAGAAGGCGTTGTGGCGCAAGGGCTTTCCAGTGACTTCAGGCAGATGCGGATTGCAACGATGCATGGTGACATTCCTGCAGGCGGCCTGCCAGCCGCGCTCCACCATCGAGGTTCCCATGAAACGCTCCCTGCTTCCGCTGCTGCTGGTCCTGGCGCTGCCCTGTGCGCCGGCCTTCGCAGGCGACAATATCAGCAAGGTCAACGGCAGCATCTCCGCCGAGGCCGGCCAGAGCTACGGCAATCTGGAGACGGTCAACGGTGGCATCAAGGTCGCCGAAGGCGCCGTCACCGGTCGCATCGAAACCGTCAACGGCGGCATCCGCGTCGCCGATCGCGCACGCACCGGCGGTATCTCCACGGTCAACGGCAGCGTGCGGATCGGGCGCGAAGTGATTGCCAGCGGCGGCGTGGACACGGTCAACGGCGGCATCTTCCTGGATCGCGGCAGCCAGATCGACGGGGGTCTGGAGACCGTCAACGGCAGCATCGGCCTGGTCGAGACACGCGTGGCGCGCGGCATCGAGACGGCCAACGGCGACATCACCGTCGGCGTGGGCTCGCAGGTCGACGGCGGAATCGAGGTCAAGAAACCGAACTTCAACCTGTCGCTGACCCCCGGCCGCAAGCCGCGCGTGATCATCGGGCCGAACGCGTCGGTCAACGGACCGTTGCAGTTCCAACGCGAGGTCACCCTCTACGTCCACCGCACCGCGCGGGTGGGACCGGTCAGTGGTGCCATGGCCGTGCCGTTCGATACCGACACCGCGCCGCAGGATTGATATTGTGCTCACTGGTGCGCTGCGCACCCGCCTTTCCCGTTCCAGGAACCGATGATGCCCCGCAAACTTCTGTTGTGCCTTGCCGCTGCCGCTGCGTTGACCGCGTGCAAGGGCGAATCCGCGGCGCCTGCCGCCGCGCCCGCCACCGACGCGGCGCCGACCGCGCCCAGCCACGCGTTCTCGCCCGAGATCAATGCCGACGACTTCGCAGAGCTGGTGAGGACCCTGGCCTCGGATGAGTTCGAGGGCCGTTCGCCGGGCAGCAAGGGCGAAGAGCTGACCGTCAACTACATCCGCGACCAGATGCAGCGCATCGGCCTGCAGCCGGGCAATGGCGACAGCTGGTTCCAGGATGTCGCGATGACCGAGACCACGGCCGATGAGTCGACCGTGCTGAAGCTCGACCAGGCCGGCAAGACCCGCGAGCTGAAGTTCGGCACGGACATGGTCATCGGCACCCGCAGTGGCCAGCCGGAGGTGAAGGTCGAGAACAGTGACCTGGTGTTCGTCGGTTACGGCGTGGACGCGCCGGAGCAGAAGTGGAACGACTATTCCGGCCAGGACTGGAAGGGCAAGACGGTCGTGATGTTCGTCAACGACCCCGGGTTCCATGTCAATGACGAGAAGCTGTTCGACGGCAAGCGCATGACGTACTACGGGCGCTGGACGTACAAGTTCGAGGAAGCCGCACGCAAGGGCGCGGCCGCCGCACTGATCGTGCACGACACCGCCGGCGCGTCGTACGGCTGGGATGTGGTCAAGAACTCGTGGGCCGGTCCGCAGTACGATCTGCCCGCCAAGGATGATCCGGAAGCACGCCTGCCGGCGCAGGGCTGGCTCAGCGCCGATGCCGCCCGCCAGCTGTTCGCCGAGGCCGGCCTGGATCTGGACAAGGCCTACAAGGACGCCAGCAAGCGCGGCTTCAAGCCGGTGCCGTTGAAAGCCAAGGTGTCGTTCGACCTGAAGAGCACCATCGCCGAGAAGAAGTCGCGCAACGTGGTCGGCGTGCTGCCGGGCAGCAAGCGGGCGGACGAGGCGGTGCTGTACATGGCGCACTGGGATCACCTGGGCAAGCACGAGGGTGAGCAGGGCGACAACATCTACAACGGTGCCGTCGACAACGCGACCGGCGTGGCCGGCATCCTGGAAGTCGCCGACGCGATGGTCCACCAGCAGCCTGCACCGGAGCGTTCGGTGGTGTTCCTGGCCGTGACGCTGGAAGAGTCGGGCCTGCTGGGCTCGAAGTACTACGTCAGTCATCCGACCTTCCCGCTCGACAAGATCGCCGGCGTGATCAACATCGATGCGATGTCGGTGGCGGGCCGTGCCAAGGACGTGACCGTGACCGGTTTCGGCAGCTCCGAGCTGGAGGACATCCTCAAGCCGCTGGCCGCGAACCAGGGCCGTACCCTGCACGGCGAGACCGCGGTGCAGAGCGGCTTCTACTTCCGTTCGGATCACTTCAACTTCGCCAAGGCGGGTGTGCCGGCGCTGTATGCCGACGGTGGTGAGGATCTGCGCGAAGGTGGCGTCGAGGCGGGCCGCAAGGCCGCCGAGGACTACGGCAGCCACCGATACCATGGGCCGAAGGACGAGTTCGATCCGGCGACCTGGAAGCTGGATGGCACGGTCGAGGACCTGCAGCTGCTGTACGGGGTTGGCCAGGAGCTGGCTGGCGGCGACCGTTGGCCGAACTGGTACGAGGGCAATCCGTTCAAGGCGGCACGCGATGTGATGATGAAGGGCAAGGGCGCTGAGGCGCCGGCCGCGGAGTCTGCGCGCTGAGCGGCTGGTTGCTGTGACGTGATCTTTGTTTGATGAAAACGGCGCCTTCCGGGGCGCCGTTTTTTTTGGGCCTTCTCCCATCTGAGGGGAGAAGGCGAATCGGACGTACGCATAATCGCGATGGACGAGTTTGCGAACATTAGCTGGGAAGGCTCAGCCAGAGGTAAGTCCCAGCTCTTTGATCTTCCCCCACGGCATGATGGTGACCCCGTCGCATTCGCCTGGAAGGACGCCGTTAGAGTTGGCTTTCGAGACAATCCCATGGCCGTTAGTGCCTCTGACCACGGCCGCACCGCTGTCACCCGGAGCGCAGGCGAGCGCCTCGCCCTTGATGCGTATCCAAGTGTTGGCGCAGGGCAACGCTTGACCGGGCCCACATGCCAAGCCGGGGTTCCAGTCAATGCTGATCACCTTGCCGCAACTCCAGCCGGATCTAACCCCCCGGAAGCAAAGCTCCTGCCCAAGCTCTGCGCCCGCCCACAGGCACATGATTGAGCGCGTGTTGTAGTCCGAGGTTGAAACGGCATAGACGGACCGAAGCGGGGTGTGCAAAACGAATTGTTGTTTTGAAGCACCGCGCCGCCTTGGATGTACTCGACATTGCGTGACTTGGGCATGTTTGGTCTGAGAGTGATTGCGAAGCCCAGGACCCGCTCAAGCTTCTTGACCGTGGTCTGAAGCTCTTCCGCCTCTTGCTCATTTCCCTCGATGTAGATCACCAGCCGGTCCTCACCTGGCCGACCTAGAAACCCAGTGGCGCCAGGGATGGCGCTGTAGAGAATATCCATGTGTTTATCCAGGATGGCGTAAAACTCTTGCTTTGTGTACTTGTGCCCCGTCTCAAAAACCACCCGGGTCGTGCCACTTTCAGTACGGACGACACGGTCTGCGACGGCGCCTGCACCTTTCAGTTCGACAAGAATGTGTTGGTCGGGGGTATGTTGAAGGGAGATCTCCGTCAACCTGTCTGAGAACTCCTGCCGCAAGTCCTCCATCGATTGCATGATCTCGGTCTGAATGGCAAGCCGTGTGATGGCATCGTCAACGAACACTTCGGGATTCCGAGTGATGTAACTCTTCACCAGCGTCTGCATCTCCTCGCCCAGCTCCGAGTCCGGGTCGGGCACCTGCGCCCAGACGTTGGCGGTCAGGCAAAGAGCGATAGAGGAACCTAGAAGCGTCCATTTCATAGGGGTCTCCGTGTCCCTGTGGGTTGATCCCAAGCTATTCCAACGGCCAGAGAAAAAGCAGGCTAACAGTCAGAATAAGCAGCTGAGTGACAGAGCTCACAACAAGCCAGGTTCTATATGGCCGAGGGACTGTTCACGGGAAAGCGTTGCGGTCTCAGCAACGACGTGAATCGCCCCGGCTTCTGTAGACACCCTGAAGCCTCATTTTGATTGCTGCTTTTCGAACCCAAGCGAAGAACAAAAAAACCCCGCTGCGTGAGCAGCGGGGTTTTGGGTGTAAACCCTGGCGATGACCTACTCTCGCATGGCTTAGGCCACACTACCATCGGCGCAGCTGCGTTTCACTTCCGAGTTCGGGATGGGATCGGGTGGTTCCACAGCGCTAATTTCACCAGGGAGAC